>Ga0209148_1000299_pt1 | contig 71811 bp, 76 predicted proteins | sample AraplaCol_mMF_r2_2_FD_184288 | JGI IMG/M metagenome (GOLD analysis project Ga0209148, IMG submission 184288) | Arabidopsis root microbial communities from North Carolina, USA - plate scrape CL_Col_mMF_r2 (SPAdes) (version 2) | ecosystem: Host-associated > Plants > Roots > Endosphere | place...
GCGCCGCTGAAATACGGGCTCGCCCGCCTGATTGATGACGGCCAATACGCTATTGGTGGAATGCAGATCGATGGCTGCGTAAAGTGACATAGCTGCCTCCTGTCGCGAGCGACGTTGAAGCCTAAGGAGCCTCTAACGTACCGCCAGCGCGGGAGGCGGCGACATGAGTATTCAGGGTGAGGCGCAGCCGAACCCCAACATAGCCACCAAGCACCCGGAGATGTTGGGGTTCGCGTTCCGCTCGCCCCAACCTACGCCGTTGCCTGTCAACGCATGCAGGGACGGTCATTCCCATACACCACAACGCATTCGCCATCGCGTGGACGCGATGGCCGCTGCTCGCAGCGATTTTGATTTCTTTGAGAAACCGTTCCGCCATAGCCCACTTCCTCTGAAATGTCCTAGTCGAACCGATGACGGTGCGTGTCACGACATGCGTCAACGCCCGCACTCGCCATCGTCTGGTTCTGTCGCTTCCGCAGAACGCCGCGTTCGATAAACGGGCTTATGGCGTCACCTCGACCCTGGCCATTCGCGATGCCGATGTCGGCATCCCCATCGACTAGAGTTTTTGAGGTTTATTTTATGAATACGATATACAAGCTTGTTTGGAACGCGACCACCGGTTCGTTCGTTGCGGCTTCTGAGTTGGCCAAGGGCCGCAAGAAGAAGAGTCGCGTTGTTGGGGCGCTTGCTGTGGCGATTGCGCTGGGGCTTAACGCCGGTGCAGCATTCGCTGCAGATCAAACAGACGCCACTTCAACCATTACATGCGCTGCCGACAACACGTCGGTCGACGGTAATTGTGTTGCTGACAACGCGGGGAATGCTCCCAACGCGGTGGCAGCGAGTGATGCCATGAACGCTGGATCGATCGGGGTGATGGGCGGCGGGTTCAATGGTCCAGGCAATGGTGTAAACATCGCACCAAACGGTACGTCTGCTTCTACTTCTGATCAGTATTCAATCGCCATTGGCATGGGGACGTCTGCCGGCGCTAATGGTTCTTCCTCTCCTTCCGCCGGGGGGATCGCAATTGGTCAAAATGCAAATGCTGATCACAGTGGCGTAGCGATAGGTGGTGGCGCGGCGGCTTCGTCTCCCACCGGATGGTCATCCGTAGCGGTAGGTCAAGGGAACACTGCGACGGGTGACGGCTCTGTTGCATTAGGTTCTTTAGCAACTGCCAAAGGTGATGGAGCCCTGGCAGTGGGGCGTGACGTTACTGCGAACGCAGACAATGCAATTGCATTGGGCAACGGAGCTAGTGCAACGGTGTCGAACGCGGTTGCCTTGGGCGCTGGTTCGATCGCTGATCAGGCCAATACCGTTTCGGTCGGCAATGGCACCACCAACAACAAAATCGTGAATATGGCCCCAGGCGTGGCCAACACCGATGCGGTGAACGTCGGCCAGCTTACGCCTGCATTGACGGCGCTGGGTGCCACCATCGATGCAAACGGTAATGTCACCGGTCCAACCTATAACCTGACCAACGGTGGTACGTCGACCACGATTGGAGCGGCGCTTGCGGGTCTCGACGGTGCGGTGAGCAACAACACCACCAACATCCAGTCACTTAGTGATCTGGTCAATAGCGGCTCGGTCGGTCTCGTGCAGCAGGCTACGCCGGGCGCCAACCTTACGGTGGGCGTGGGCACTGATGGCACAGTGGTCGATTTCACCAATAATGCAAACCAGGCGCGCACGCTTACTGGCGTGGCCGATGGCCAGTTGACTGACACGAGCACCGACGCCGTCAACGGTTCGCAACTGAACGCCACCAACACGCAGGTCGCACAAAACACCACCGACATCGGCACGCTCAATACCAACGTGGGCAACCTTTCCACTAGCGTGATGAATCTTGACGGTCGCGTGACCACCAACGAAACCAACATCAACCAGCTGCAGAGCGACATCAGCAACGGTGCCGTGGGTCTGGTCAAGCAGGATGCCGCGGGCCTGGTCACGGTCGCGGGCAGCAGCGGTGGCAACCTTGTGGACTTCACCGGCACCGATGGCCTGCGCCGCATTACGGGCGTGGAAAACGGTGTGAGCGATGACGACGTGGTGACCATGTCGCAGCTGAAGGCGGCTGGCCTGTATGACCCGTCCGGCGATCCGATGACGGTGATCTCGTACGACGATCATTCGCTGGCGTCGGCCACGCTGGGTGGTTCGAACGGCACCGTGCTCAACAACGTGGCGGCAGGCGGCATCTTCGCCGGCAGCATGCAGGCGGTGAACGGCGGCCAGCTGTTCGACATGCAGGAAGCGTTCAATAGCCAGTTCGCGTCCCTCAGCAACCAGTACAGCAACCTCGATGGCCGCGTCGGCACGATCGAGCAAGGCATTGCCGATGGCAGCATTGGCGGCGGCGGTGGTGGCGGTGCGCCGGGTTACGGCCCCAACCCCGGTTCGGGCGACAACAGCGTGGTGATCGGCGACGGTGCGAATGCATCGGGCAGCGACAGCACGGCGGTGGGCAACGGTGCCAACGCGTCGGGCGATAGCAGCACGGCGATCGGCAATGGTTCGGTGGCTTCCGGCAGCAACAGCACCGCGACCGGCGCCAATGCGCAGGCCACGGGTACCAACAGCACGGCCAATGGTGCCAACGCGGTGGCGTCCGGTTCCGGCAGCACGGCGGTGGGCGAAAGCGCCAGCGCCACGGGCAGCAACAGCACCGCGCTGGGTTCCAACTCCAGTGCCACGGGCAACAACTCCGTCGCCTTGGGTGCGGGTTCGGTGGCTGATCGCGACAACACCGTGTCGGTGGGTGCGCCGGGCCAGGAGCGCCAGATCACCAATGTCGCCGCCGGTACGCAGCGTACGGATGCTGCCAACTGGGGCCAGGTGCAGGATGCGGTGAATGGCGTGAGGGATTGGGCCGATCAGAAGTTCCACCAGGTCGACAAGCGCATCAACCGGATGGGCGCAATGAGCGCGGCGTACGGGCAGATGGCGTTCAGCGCTCAGGGCCTGGAAACCAAGAACCGCCTGGGCGTGGGTGTCGGTACGCAAGGTGGGCAGTCCGCGATTGCGCTGGGCTACTCCCGCCAGCTTCAGCCGAACATGAATCTCTCGTTCGGTGGCTCGGCATCCTCGGGTGATGTGTCCGTGGGCGCGGGTATGTCCTTCGGCTGGTAAGGCTTTTTGGAGTGTGATGACAGGGAAGTGCAAACACCCCGGGTTATTCCGGGGTGTTTTTTTGGTGGCGAGTTATTGGATTTTCCATGCGGCCTTTGCCGGCGTGGCGATTCGCTCTGAACAGCATAGGGCGGCGTAGGTTGGGGTGAGCGGAACGCGAACCCCAACATCCCAGCGCTTGCAGGCCATGTTGGGGTTCGGCTGCGCCTCACCCCAACCATCATGCAGCGCCTGAGCACGCGTCATGGTGAAAGTGACCTCAAGTACCGTCACCCCGGCGAACGCCGGGGCCTGGTGTCTTTGCTTTTGAGGTATGTACAGAGCTACCGATAAAAGTCGCTAGGCCCCGGCGTTCGCCGGGGTGACGGATCAGAGAGCGGCATGCACTTTCATGGCAACCTACGCCTCTCGTGAATTACGCCGATTCGGGACAGACGATGGACGCCAGCAAGGCTTCCGCTTCTTCGTGCGTGTGTGCACGAATCAGTCGTGGTGCAAAGCTGCGCAGCTTGGCGTGATCGAGGGAGGCGAGGCGATCGCGTACGACCAGGATCTTGCTGGGATGCATGCTGAATTCGCATAAGCCCAATGCAAGCAAAAGTGCGGTGAAGTTTTCATCGCCGCCGATTTCGCCACAGAGGCTTACCGGTTTACCGGCGCGCCGGCCGGCTGAAATGACGTGCGACAGCAGCCGCAGCAGCGCGGGTTGTAGCGGGTTGTAGATGTTGTCCAGCGCATCGTTGCCGCGATCGGCGGCGAGCACGTACTGCGCCAGATCATTGGTGCCAATGGCGAGAAAGTCGGAATGTTCCAGCAACGCGCGCACATTGATGGCGGCAGCGGGTACTTCGATCATCGCGCCGAGCGGGAGTTTTTCCGGCAGGTCGATGTTCTCGCGCTTGAGTTCCTGCCGCGCGAGCTTGAACAACGTACGCACGGCGATGAGTTCATCCGGCTGGGTGACCATCGGCACCAGCACGCGCACGGGGCCGTAGCACGCGGCGCGCAGGATGGCGCGGATCTGTGTAGTGAATACAGCCGGATGGCGCAGCGACAGGCGGACACCGCGCACGCCCAGTGCAGGGTTTTCTTCGCCGCGAATGACCAGGCCGGCAGCATCGGCCTTGTCGGCGCCGAGATCGAGCGTGCGGATGGTGACGGGCGCGCCGCCCATGCCCAGCACCACATCGCGATAAGCGTTGAACTGTTCGTCTTCCGAGGGCAGGCCTTTGTGGCGCAGAAACAGGAACTCGGTGCGATACAGGCCAACGCCATCGGCGCCGCGTGCGCGGGCAAGGGCGACATCGCTGGCCGATTCGGCATTGGCCAGCAAGCGCACGCTGATGCCGTCGCGGGTTTGCGTGGGCGCATTCGCCAGGCTGGCAAGACGGCGACCTTCTGCGGCGGCTTCGCGCTGCCAGGAGCGGTAGCGGGCCAGATCCTGCGCGGTGGGATGCAGCACGGCTTCGCCGCGCTCGGTGTCGAGCAGGATCAGGTCGTCGTCGTGGATGGTGGAGAGTGCGTCGCGCGTGCCGACCAGCATGGGCAGGTTGAGGCTGCGCGCGAGAATGGCGCTGTGCGAATACGGGCTGCCGGAACTGGTGATCACACCGAGCAGGCCGTGGCCCGCCAGGTGCGCCATGTCCGCCGGCGCAATGGTGTCGGCGACGAGAATTTCACCGACACGCGCGGCGAGCTTGCGTTCTTCGGCGCTGGTCTGGCGTTGCAGGGCAGAGATGACGCGGCCGATGACCTGGTCGACGTCTTCCATGCGGCTGCGCAAGTACGGATCGTCCATCGCCGCGAACACGCCAGCCAAGCGATCACGCTGCTTCTTGAGTGCGGCACCGGCGCGGTAGCGGCCGATGGTGATCATTTCGTCCAGGCCGCGGATCAATTCCGCATCGTCCAGCAACAGGCTATGCGCGTCGATGAATTCGTTGACTTCGCGCGCCAGTGCACCATGCAGCTTGCCACGGAGCTCGTGCAGTTCCTGGCGTGCGGTATCCAGCGCGGCGTGCAGGCGCTCCAGTTCGGAGGGGATTTCTTCTTCGGCGAGCGGGCGCGTGTCGACCAGATACCGGCTGGGTTGCACGAGGCGCGCACGGCCGAGGGTCATGCCGCGCGAGGCCATGGTGCCGGCGAGGATTTGCCTCATTGGCAGCCTCCAGCCGAAGTGCGAGGAACAGAGAGCAGGCAAAGGAAAACGTCAGCGCCACGCGAGCGCGCAATGCGCTGCGATAACCATGTGACCCGTTCCTTGTTGCCCGTTCCTTGCCTCATTCACGCCCCTTCGTCGAATTTGCGCTCAAACAGATCGATCACTGCGCTGAGCGCCGCGGATTCATCCGGGCCATCGGCGCGAACGGTCAGCGGTGTGCCAATGCCTGCCGCCAGCATCATCACGCCCATGATGCTTTGCGCATTCACTTCGCGTCCTTTGCTGACCAGCCATACGGTGGATTTGAAACTTTGCACCAGTTGCACCAGCTTGGCCGATGCGCGGGCGTGCAAGCCCAGTTTGTTGGAGACAACGATTTCTTTTTCAAGCATGGTCGATGAATATCCCTCCGCGACCGCCGCTGGCCGCGATTTCCGCAAGTTCGTCCAGCGGCTTGTCGGCGTAGTTGAGTACGCGCAGCAGCATGGGCAGGTTCAATCCCGAAACACAGCGCAGCCTTACGCCTACCGCACTCAACGACAGCCCGATGTTGCAGGGCGTCGCGCCATACAGATCGGCCAGCACCAGTACGCCTTCGCCTTGATCCAGTTCGCGCGCATGCTTGGCGGTAAGCGTGCGCATGACATCCGGATCGGCTCGTGCAGGCACTTCCACGGTGGCAACCCGTAGCGGCAGTTTCGGCAGCACGTGACGTGCCGCCTTGACCAGCGCCTGGCCGACCGACTCGTGAGTCATCAGAAGCACGCCAACGCTCATGACGCGGCGGCTTCGTTCGAGTATGGGTTGAAGTTTGTGAAAGACAGCATAAACATCACTCAAGTTCGCGATGAAAAGTGAGAACCCCTTCGCGCATGGTGCGATAGTGCGCGGCGAGTTTCTCGACCAGGTACACGGAACGATGGCGGCCGCCGGTGCAGCCGATGGAAATGGTCACGTAGCTACGATCATCCGCCTCGAAGCGGGGCAGCCACGCATCCAGCCAGCGTGTGGTGTCGTCGACGTATTCGCCCACGATCGGCTGGCGTTCCAGGAAATCGCGCACCGCGGTGTCTTTGCCGGACAGCGGACGCAGCGTGGGTTCCCAGTGCGGATTGGGCAGGCAGCGCGCGTCGAATACGAAATCCGAATCCAGCGGCAGCCCACGGCGGAACGCGAAGGATTGGAACATCAGCGTCAGGCCAGCCGTGGTTTGCGCGTAGCCCGTGGCAATCAAGCGACGCAGCTGATGCACGTTCAAATTGCTGGAGTCGATCACGCGCTCGGCGATCGCCATCAGTGGGCGCAGCAGGCGGCGTTCTTCGGCAATGGCATCGGCGAGCGACACGCCACGCAGCGCCAGCGGATGCCGGCGGCGCGTTTCCGAATACCGTTTGATGAGTACTTCATCGTTGCAATCGATAAAGATCAGGTGCACTTGCACGGTGGCGGCCAGTTGGGACAGCACCTGCGGCATGTACTGGAAATCTTCATCGCGATTGCGCACGTCCACGCCCACGGCAATGCGGCGGCGGTGGCTATCGCCGCGCGTGGCCGCTTCGACCAGTTGCGGCAGCAGTGCGCTGGGCAGGTTGTCGACGCAGTAGAACTCCAGATCTTCGAGTGCGCGCAAAGCAACCGTTTTGCCGCCGCCGGACATGCCGGTGAGCACCACCAGATGGATGGCGGCGGTGTCGTCGTTGGGGATCAATCCTTCGTATTGAGTCATGCGTTCACCAAGGCGGAAGCCGGCGCATCTGGTGGGCCTGGCGGTCCATGAAACTTTGCGCCGGGTCGATGCCCTTGCTCTTCAACATATGGCTGCGCACCGCCGCTTCCACCAGTACCGCCAGGTTGCGGCCGGGAGCGACGGGCAGGGTGATCATCGGTACCTGCACATCGAAGATTTCGCGATGGCCCACGTCGCCGGTGAGACGGGTGAGCGCATCGACGTTTTCGCCGTCGCGCAAAGGCTTGAGATGAATCACCAGGCGCAGGTATTTGGATTGCTTGACCGAGGTGTGGCCGAACATCTCGCGCACGTTGAGCACACCCAGTCCGCGCACTTCGAGCAAATCCTGCAGGAGTTCGGGACAGGCACCATCGATCACGTCGGGTGCGATCAGCGTGAATTCGGGCGCATCGTCGGCGACCAGGCGATGGCCGCGGCTGATCAGTTCCAAGGCCAGTTCGCTCTTGCCGGAGCCGGCCTCGCCAGTGATCAGCACGCCGATGGAAAACACCTCCAGCAGCACGCCATGCAAGGTCAGGCGCGGCGCCATGGTGCGCGCCAGGTGGTATTGCATCCACGTCAACAGCTCGTGACCGCGCTTGGCGCTGAGCCACAAGGGCGTGTCCGTTTCTTCCGCCACTTCGCGCAGATCCGCCGGGATGGGTTGATCCTTGGTGACGATAAAAGCCACCGGCTGCGTGGCGGCGGCCTTGTGGATCACTTCCCAGCGTTGGCGGGAATCCAGGCTGTCCAGATAGCTCAGCTCTTCCGTGCCGACGATCTGGATCTTGTTGGGATAGATCACGTTGAGATAGCCCACCAGCGACGGGCGGCGGGCTGGCGTGGAGCCGTATTCGAGCACGCGCGTTTCGCCACGCATGCCGGCCACCCAGCGCAAGGCCATGCGCTCGTGGATGTCATCGAAGAGTTGTCGTGCGGTGAGACGGTCCAAGGAGGTTCCCTTTGTGCCGCGTAGCTGCCTGGGAGGGGGCGCGGCGGGGAACATTGTGCCAGTTTGGGGGTGGGAAGGGCTGGTTTTGTGCCCTTTTTACAAGTAGGCGAGGGGTGTTGTGAAAGCCAATCTACGCCTCACGGCCGTCATTCCCGCGAAAGCGGGAATCCACCTTGCTCTGATGCATCCTTGAAAATGGATTCCCGCTTTCGCGGGAATGACGGCCGCGAGGGATTGCGTGCTTAGTCAGAATGGGATTTGGGCGAGGTTGCCCTCTCCCCGGAGGGAGAGGGGGGAGGGTGGCGTCAGCCGTACTGCCTGGCCTCGCGCACCTCATGTGGATGCTTATCGTGCAGCTTCTCCCGATAACGGCGAAGCTGGTCGACGAGTTTGTCAAACAGCAAATCAATGGAGGCGTACATGTCGTTTTCGGTGGCCGCGGCGTGCAGCGACTTGCCTGGAACCTTGAGCGTGCCTTCTGCGCAGTGCTGCAGCTTGTCAACCGAGAGCACGACATTCAGGCCAACGATGCGTTCGTCGAGGCGGTTCAATCGGTCGAGCTTGGCTTCGGCGTGATTGCGCAGGGCCTGGGTGACTTCGATCTTTTGACCGCTGAGTTGGAATTGCATGGCTACGCCTCCTTCATGGAACTGGCCGCCAGTGGCGGCGTTGATCGATGCGCGGATCGTGAAGCTGATCGTTGCACCGTGAAGCTAGACCTTAACTCTGCATATGGATATGGGATTGTTCTGCCGTGCCGCAAGTTCCCGTCGATGTGATCGCAGCGAAGAAATCAGCTATTGCGCTGTCGTTCGCTGGAACTGGGAATGCGCAGGATTTCCCGGTATTTCGCCACCGTTCGTCGCGCGACCTGGATGCCCTTGTTGTGAAGCTCCTCGGCGAGCGCCTGATCGGAGAGCGGCTTGCGCGGATCTTCGTTGTCGACAAGTTTGCGCAGCATGGCCTGGATGGCGGTGGCCGACGCGCTGCCGCCGTCTTCGGTGGACACGCCGCTGGAGAAGAAATATTTCAACTCGTACGTGCCGCGCGGCGTATGGATGTATTTGCGAGTGGTTACACGTGAAATGGTTGATTCATGCATGCCCACCTCCTCGGCTACCTCGCGTAGCACCAGCGGCTGCATCGCTTCCGGACCGTAGTCCAGGAACGCGCTCTGCCTGCGCACGATCGCTTCGGCGACCTTCAGAAGTGTTTCGGCACGCGATTCCAGGCTTTTAATCAGCCAGCGCGCTTCCTGCAGTTGCCCACGCATCCAGCTGGCGTCTTCGCCGCGCGCACGCGCGATCAGGCCGCAGTAATGCTGGTTGAGGCTGAGCTTGGGCTGGCTGTCGGGATTGAGCAGCACACGCCAGCGTGTGCCTTCCTTGCGCGCATAGACATCGGGCGCCACGTATTCCACCGGCGTGGTGTCCATTGCCGCGCCGGGACGAGGGTCCAGGCTGCGGATGAGGATGGCGGCGCCGGTCGTTTCTTCCTCGGTGGCGTGCAGGCGGCGGGCCAGCTTGGCCATGTCGTTGCGGGCCAGGAGTTCCAGTTCGTGCTCGACGATGCGCAACGCGAGATCGCGGAACGGCGTGCTGGGATCGAATTGTTCCAGCTGTGCGCGCAAGCAGTCGGGGAGATCGATGCTGGCCACGCCCGCAGGATCGAAGTGCTGCAGCTGGCGGCGTACGGCCTCCACTTCCTCGGCGGTGGCCTTGAGGTGTGGGGGCAACGCGGCGAGTACCGCATCGACGCCTTCGCTGAGGTAGCCGTCCGTATTGAGCGCGTCGATCAGCACGGTGGCGATCGCTTTCGCGCGCGGATCCATCGGCGTGAGATTGAGCTGCCACAGCAGGTGTTCCTGCAATGATTCGGCCGCTGCGCTTTGCGGCTCCATGCCTTCTTCGTCACGGTTGGCCGAACCGTTGCCGCTACCGTTGCTGGATGAAAAATCGATCGGCTCGTCGGAACTCATTTCCGGCTCGGTCCAATCGGGCGCTTCGTCGTTGGCATCGTTGCTGCTGCCGGATGCCGCGTCGCTGCTCACCGAGACCAGCGATTCGAATTCATTGTCGTATTCGCCGTCGGTTTCGTCTTCGCTCTGTTCTTCCGTTGCGTCTTCGGCGAACTCAAGCAGAGGGTTGCTCTCGGCGAGCTGGCGCAGTTCGGCCGCCAGCTCTAGTTGCGACAATTGCAGCAGGCGAATGGCCTGTTGCAGTTGTGGCGTAAGAGCCAGCTGTTGGTTGAGACGGAACTGAAGCCCTGGTTTCATGCCTGCCAAAAGGGTTGCGGGATGCGCTGGCTCATTCTACGTAGGTGTCACCGGCCCTGTCTGTTCGCAGATCACAGGGCCATCGGCGAAGGCAGACTGGCCGTCTGTCGAGACGATGGACCGAAGAGATGCGGACAGACAGGGCTGGCCCGGAGGGTGATGTCCAGAAGGCTCGCAGACTGCGTCGCGCGGCTTGAAAAGACGGCCAGTCTTCCCTGCGCCTCGCAACACACTCTGCAAGCCTTCTGGACATCATGCCACCTACGTAGAATGGGCCAGCGCATCCCTTGGCCTCATCCTAACCCTTGGCGAGAACGCCGACCATAGTTGACACGAGCCATGCCATGCCGCTTTATACGCGGATGTGAAACGGCGCAAGTTGCGCTTGTGCTGGTAAAACAGTTGGAGTATTTACCAGAGTTTCGATCGCGCTTCGAAAACGTTGGGTTACCCCCGGATCAAGTCCGGGGTAACCCAACCTACGTGGCTACAGCCGGAATTCGCGCCCCAGGTACACCTCACGTACGCGCTCGTCAGCCAGGATATGGGCCGGCGTACCGCGCGAGAGCACCTCACCCTCGTTCATGATGTAGGCACGGTCGCAGATGCCCAGTGTTTCGCGCACGTTGTGATCGGTGATCAGCACGCCGATGCCGCGTTCTTTCAGATGCCGCACGATGCGCTGGATTTCACCGACCGAGATCGGGTCCACGCCGGCGAACGGTTCGTCCAGCAGCATGTAGCGCGGTTGTGCAGCCAGGGCGCGTGCGATTTCCACGCGGCGGCGTTCGCCACCGGACAGGCTGATGCCTTTCTGGCCGGCGATATGGGCGATTTTCAGCTCATCCAGCAGGCTTTCCAGCTCGGCATCACGCTTGCGCTGATCCAGCCCTTCACGCAATTCCAACACGGCCATGATGTTGTCGGCCACGCTGAGGCGGCGGAAAACGGAAGCTTCCTGCGGCAAATAACCGATGCCGAGCTTGGCGCGTGAATGCATGGGCAGGCCGGTGATGTCCTGCTTGTCGAGTTTGATCAAGCCGGCGTCGGCTTCGATCAGTCCTACGATCATGTAAAAGCAGGTGGTTTTACCGGCGCCGTTGGGGCCGAGCAGGCCGACCACTTCACCCTGGCGGATCGAGAACGCGAAGTCGCGCACCACTTGGCGCGCGCGGAAACTTTTTTGCAGGCCTTCTGCGGACAGCATGTAACGGTTATTCCTTGGAAGCGCTGCTGGCGGAAGCCGGCGCGTTGGTGCTGGAAGACGAGGCCGGCTTGGCCGCGGTCGATGTCGCTGCGGGCTTGGCGGGTGCCGGCGCTGGACCATGCTTCGGCGGCGGCAGCGGTTTTTGCTTGGGCAGGAAGGTCATGGTGACCTGTCCGCCGCCATTGCTCTCACCGACCATGTAGCTGGTTTGCGTGTTGTAGGTGAGCTTGGCACCGCGCGCATCGCCCTTGTTCTGCTGATGCACATACGCGTTGCCGGTCAGCACCGCAATGCCTTTGACATTGTCGTAATCCAGCCGGTCGGCATCGCCGGTCATCAGATTGCCGTTGTCGTCGATCTGTTCGATGTGCGGGCGCTTTTGCGGCGTGCCGGTCACGATGATGTGGTCGACGGAGGTATCTTCCTTCGCCGTATAGATCTTGGCGACTTCGCCGGTCAGCTTCATCGTGCCTTGCGTGATCAGCACATTGCCGGTGAAGGTGCTGACGGTGTTGGGCTGGTTGTAGCCGTCGAAGCTTTCGGCGTGCACGACGTGGATCGGCTGGTTGCGATCATCCTGCTTTGCCAGTGCCGGCTGCAGCAATAAGAGTCCTGCAATCAACAGGCTTAGCCTTAGCGTTGTTCTGGCTTGAATACAGCAGGCCGTGCACGTCATGGAGCAACTCCAGATGGTTATCGTTGAGGTTGGCACGCATGCCGACACCGTTCATTACGCTTGCACCCTGCGTCATGGTGGCCGGATCCGCGGTTTGCATGCGGTTCTCTTTCGGCCAGCCGGTGACATTGGAGGTACATAATGTTGCCATGGGACCTTGGGCGTAGGCAGGGCGTTGCATGTAAACCGTGCCATCCAGCCGCATTTCCGTGCCGCCCTTGTTGACCCAGCCGAACGGCGCGTTGCCATGCCAGCTCGGCACGCCGGGCTTCTTCGAGGCGATCTCGAACACCGGCGCATTGATGTAAAGCGACTCGTCACCGCCGCGGCGGTCCATGCGCGGTGCGGTCATGGTGAAACTCAGCAGGCCGTCGACGCCGTAGCTCCACACGGTGGAGTTGTAGAGCACGTAATCGGCGATTGGCGGCCCGACAAATTCGTTGACCGGCGGCGCACCCACGACCCAACTACGCAGCATCCAGCTGGCCGGCGCAGCGATGGCAAGCAGCACGATCGCGACGTTGGTGCGGTTGTCGCGTAGATACTGACGAAAGTTCACCGCCAGTGCTCCCGCTCTGCGATGCTCTTGCCCTGCGCATGCAAGATCAGATCGCACACTTCGCGCACCGCACCCATGCCGCCGCCGAGGTTGGTGCGGTAATGCGCACGCTGCGCCACCCACGGGTGCGCGTTGGCGACGGCAATGGCCAGGCCGGCGAGTTCCATTGCGGGCAGGTCGGGCAGGTCATCGCCGATGAAGGCGGCTTCTTCGGGAGCGAGTCCCAAGGCTTCCACGATTTGGCGCAGGCATTCGCGCTTGTCGGATTGGCCCTGATACACGTGCGCGATATTGAGTTCTTCCGCACGCAAAGCCACCGGATGGCTGATGCGCGCGCTGATGATGGCAACCTGCACGCCATGCGCCTGCAGGCGTTTCAGGCCGAGGCCATCATGCACGTGGAAGACCTTGGTTTCATGGCCGCTTTCGCTATACCACAGGCGGCCATCGGTGAGCGTGCCATCCACGTCGAACGCGGCCAGGCGAATCCTGACGGCGCGGGCGAGCACGTCGGCAGGCAGGTTGGACAAATAATCCATGCAGGCTTGTCTCTCAGACCACGCGCGCGCGCAGCAGGTCGTGAATGTTGAGGGCGCCAACCACCCGTTGCGTGTGATCGACCACCAACAGGGCGTGAATCTGGTATTTCTCCATCAACTGCGCCGCTTCGATGGCAAGCTTGTCGGCGCCGATCACTTTCGGGCCGCGCGTCATCAGATCGCTGACGTGCGCATTGCGCAGATCGACGCCATCGTCGTCCAGCGCACGGCGCAAGTCGCCGTCGGTGAACACGCCGAGCAGGCGCTGTTCGCCGTCGACGACGGCGGTCATGCCGAGGTGCTTGCGGGTCATTTCCATCAGGGCTTCGGTGATCGTGGCATCCGGAGAAATCATCGGGATGCCTGGGCCGGTGTGCATCACATCGCTGATGTGCAGCAGCAGACGGCGCCCCAGGCTGCCCGCCGGATGGGAACGCGCGAAGTCCTCGGAGGTAAACCCGCGCGCTTCCAGCAGCGCAATGGCGAGCGCATCGCCCATCACCAGTGCCGCGGTGGTGCTGGCGGTGGGCGCCAGACCCAATGGGCAGGCTTCGGCGGAGATGCCGGCATCCAGGTGCACGTCGGCCTGGCCGGCGAGGGAAGATTCCGGATTGCCGGTGATGGCGATCAACGGAATGCCCTGGCGTTTGATCACCGGCAGGATGAACAGGATTTCGTCGGTTTCGCCGGAATTGGACAGGGCCAGCACCACGTCCTGCGGCAGGATCATGCCCAGATCGCCGTGGCTGGCCTCACCCGGGTGCACGAAGAACGCCGGTGTACCGGTGGAGGCCAGGGTGGCGGCGATCTTGCGCCCGATGTGCCCGGACTTGCCCATGCCAGTGACCACTACGCGCCCCTTGCAGCCTAGGATCAGCCGGCAGGCATCGACGAAGGTCTGGTCGATGCGCGGCTCCAGCGCACGGATGGCAGCGGCCTCGGTGGCGATGACCGTGCGCGCGCTGCGCACGACGGCGGCGGCGTCCACCCGGGTGGATTTGGTCTTGGTGATAGGGGCGTTCATGCGTCCTCGGGGCTGGCTGGGCTCGGTGGCGACACCATGTGTCGTTTCTGCGACAGCGGATTTCCATTAACATGGCATATTCGCATTCTATCTTGATGCCTGTCGCTGATGGTTCCACCCGTAAGGGCTGGCAACCGGCGTTCAGCATCGCAAGTATTTGGAAAATCAATGGACGCAGCCAGCATCCAGGCAATGATTGAAACCGGCTTGCCCGGCGCAAAGGCAAGCGTGCAGGGGGACGATGGGGTGCACTTCGAGGCGGAAGTCGTGGCCGAGCAGTTCAAGGGCAAGTTGCCCTTGGCGCGGCACCGCCTGGTGTATGCCACCCTCGGCGACCTCATGGGAGGCGCCATCCACGCGCTCGCACTCAAGACTCTGACACCCGATGAAGCCGCTGCGCGCCGTTGACGCCGTCGCCCCTGGCGTTACCTATTTCAAGGATTCACCCATGGCAAAAATCCTGATCAGCGGCGGCGAGCCGCTACGCGGTGAAGTGGGCATTTCCGGCGCCAAGAACGCCGTGCTGCCAATCCTCGCTTCCTGCCTGCTGGCCGATGAGCCGGTCACGATCAGCAACGTGCCCCATCTGCACGACGTCACCACCACCATGGAACTGCTCGGCCAGATGGGCGTGCAGCTGGTGCTGGACGACCGCATGAAGATCCAGGTGGACCCACGCTCCGCCGACCGCTACTTCGCGCCGTACGAGCTGGTGAAAACCATGCGTGCGTCGATCCTGGTGCTGGGGCCGTTGGTGGCGCGCTTCGGCCAGGCGGAAGTATCGCTACCCGGTGGCTGCCAGATCGGCTCGCGCCCAGTGGACCAACACATTCGCGGCCTGCAGGCGCTGGGGGCGGATATCGACGTCGAAAACGGCTACATCAAGGCCCGCGCCAAGCGCCTGAAGGGTGCGCGCATCATGATGGACATGGTGACCGTCACCGGCACCGAGAACGTCATGATGGCGGCGGTACTTGCTAGTGGCACCAGCGTCATCGAGAACGCGGCGCAGGAACCTGAAGTGGTGGACCTGGCCAACTGCCTCAACGCGCTCGGTGCGCAGATCGAAGGCGCCGGCACGTCCACCTTGGTCATTCATGGCGTGGAACGCTTGCACGGCGGCCACTACGAAGTACTGCCCGATCGCATCGAAACCGGCACCTTCCTGGTCGGCGCGGCGATGACCGGCGGCAAAATCCGCGCGCGCAATGCGCGCGCGAACACCTTGGATGCCGTGCTGGCGAAGCTGGAAGAAGCCGGCGCGCACGTTTCCACCGGTCCGGACTGGATCGAGCTGGACATGCAGGGCCGCCGACCGAAAGCCGTGAACATCACCACCGCGCCGTATCCTGCGTTCCCCACCGACATGCAGGCGCAGTTCACCGCGCTCAACTGCGTGGCCGATGGCGTCGGCGTGATTACCGAAACGGTGTTCGAGAACCGCTTCATGCACGCGCATGAATTGCAGCGCCTGGGCGCGGATATCCGCCTGGAAGGCAATACCGCGATCATCCGCGGCGTGGACAAGATGAGTGGTGCGCCGATCATGGCCACCGATCTGCGCGCCTCGGCATGCCTGGTGCTGGCGGGGCTGGTGGCGCAGGGCGATACCACGGTGGATCGCGTGTATCACATCGACCGTGGTTACGAGAATATCGAAGAGAAGCTCAGCACCTTGGGTGCGCGCATTCGTCGTCTTCCGACGTAATCGTTGATCCCGTCATACCGGCGAAAGCCAACTGCTGTCCAAGAAAATTTCGCAACAATCGCGAGAGCGAAAATCATGCGGAGAATCAGCTCCTCCCCCTGCTTGGGGGGGAGGTTGGGAGGGGGTGAACCCTTGCGGGAAGGCTTCCGGCAAGTACTCACCCCACCCCAACCCTCCCCTGCAAGCAGGGGAGGGGGCTGTTTGCGGTGAACTCATCGATCTCGCTTTGAACATACTTTTTTGCGAGTTGCGTCCCATATGGGTTTGCGCGGAAGCATTCCTTCTCAACGCTCTGCCACTTCATTTACAAATTTTCCCGGGACGGCAGTGGGCGAAGGCCGGAATGACGAGCAAAGAGCTTACGGCGAGCTGTAACGCACCAACTCCAACGTCAAATCCCCACCATCGCTCTGCGCCAACTTCACTGGCAGCGGATACTTCGTCGGCACATACCACGCCTCGAAATGCTTGTCCGAGTCGGTACGCGCCACGCGTTCGGCCTGGAAACTTCCAGCCGGCACTTTCACGCTCTCGCTGCCTTGCACTTTGAACTGCTGCTGCTCCACGTGCTGCTTCACGCCCACGGGCAAAGTCACGTTCTGACCGCCGTTGCGCAGCGCTAACCCAAGTGCGTAAGAGATGGTGTTGCGATCGACCATGCCAGGCACCGCGGCATAGTTCGTCACGCCCTTGCCCTCATCCACGCTCACCTGTTTGGTATTCCAGTTGACCTGCATGCTGCGCTGCTTGGTTTTGAACGCAACCACCTTGGACAGATAGCTTTCGGTCTCAGGTGCATTGCCGTTCCAGCGGAAGCGAGTGACGTCACTGGAATTGGCGCCCAGCGCGGCGGCCAGGCCGGATGTGCCCTGCATCTGGTTGCTGTATTCGTATTGGCCGTTGCCGAGCGACTTCAGGGTGATGGTGGCTTCGCCCATCGGTTGGCCCTGGCTTGTTACAGCATAGGTCGCCGTGAACAGCGCCGGCTGTGCAGCGAACGCAGCGGTGGAAACGGCCAGCGCGAGGCCGGCGAGGAGGGAGCGGGTGAGGTTGTGTGTGCGCATGGATCGGCAGTGTACGCGCCGATGCTGAACGCCTGATGGCAATCAGGGCGTGAGCATGCCGTTCTGCCACCGCAAGGGTTTGCGAAGCGGTTCGTTGTCCAGAAGGATGCCTTCGTTGCCAAGCGCCAGGCGGCCCGCGGCGATCAATGCCACCACCCCCGGCAACAATTGATGTTCCAACGGCAGCAACCGTGCGGCGAGGGTGGTTTCGTCATCGCCGGCTTCGATTGTCAGCGTGGCTTGTGCAATTACGGGGCCGCCGTCGAGTTCGGCCGTGACGTAATGCACGCTTGCGCCATGCTCGAGATCGCCAGCCTTCAGCGCGCGGCGGTGCGTGTGCAGGCCGCGATACTTGGGCAACAGGGAAGGGTGGATGTTGATCATCCTTCCCGCCCACGGTTTCAACGCCTCGCCGTCGATGATGCGCATGAAGCCGGCCAGCACGAGCAGATCTGGTTTGCTGGCGCCGATGCGGTCGAACAGGGCGAAATCGTAAGCGCGGCGGTCGGTGTATTCGCCCGGGTCCAACACCATCGCAGGTATGCCTGCGCTTTGCGCGAGTTGCAGCACGGGTGCATCGGCTTTGTCGCTCGCCACCAATACGAATTCCACCGACAGTTCGCCGCGTTCGCGTGCGGCCAGTAATGCAGCGAAATTGCTGCCGCGGCCGGAGGCGAGGACTGCGATGCGGAGAGGTGCGGACATGTATGGACGGCTTCGAAGTGTTTACCGGCCGTCATGCTCGCGAAAGCGGGAATCCATCATCGCTTTTACATCAGAGCAAATGGATTCCCGCTTTCGCGGGCATGACGGCCACAAAACTTATGGCGGGTTTGAATCCCTTAAGCGATATGTACGCGCTCGTCGCCTTGCGCCTGCACCACCTCGCCGATCACCCAGCTCTTCAAATCATGCTTGGCGAGCAACGCCGAGGCCGCGCTCACCGCATCGCGCGGCAGCAACACGGTAAAGCCCACGCCGCAATTGAAGGTGCGCCACATCTCTTCGCGCGCCACCTTGCCTTCGCGCATCAGCCAATCAAACACCGGCGGCAGCACGATAGCGGAAGCATCGATATGCAAGCCAAGGCCATCCGGCACCACGCGAATGATGTTTTCCTTCAGGCCGCCACCGGTGATGTGCGCCATGCCGTGCACGGGCGCAGCTTTGAGCAGCTCCAGCATCGGCTTCACGTAGATGGTGGTCGGCGCCATCAGCGCATCGACCAGCTTCACGCCGCCAAGGTCCAGGTCCAGTGGATTACCGGCACGCTCGACGATCTTGCGGATCAACGAATAACCATTCGAATGCGGGCCGGACGAAGCCACGGCCAAAATCACATCGCCCGCCACCACGTTGTCACCGCTCAGCAGCGCGTCTTTTTCGACCGCGCCGACAGTGAAGCCGGCAAGGTCGTATTCGCCCGGCGGATACATATCCGGCATTTCGGCGGTTTCGCCGCCGATCAGCGCGCAGCCGGCCAATTCGCAGCCTTTGGCAATGCCGCCGACCACGGCCACGGTGGTCTCCACGTCCAGCTTGCCGGTGGCGAAGTAATCGAGGAAGAACAAGGGCTCGGCGCCTTGCACCAGCACATCGTTCACGCACATGCCCACCAGGTCGATGCCGATGGTGTCGTGACGGCTCAACTGCTGCGCCAGCTTGAGCTTGGTGCCCACGCCATCCGTGCCCGAGACCAGCACCGGTTCCTTGTAGCGCGTACCCAGGTTGAACAGGCCGCCGAAGCCACCCAGGCCGCCCATCACCTCCGGACGAAAGGTGCGCTTCACAAGCGGCTTGATACGTTCGACCACGGCATTGCCGGCATCGATATCCACGCCTGCAGCGCGGTAGGTAAGGGCGTCGGACATGGCCAACCTGAGCTTGGAGAAACGTCCAATGATAGACGTTAAGAGCTGGATTGGGCAGACTTTTGCCCGATTCCCTGCCCCCAACTACGGCCCCTGACTCATGCGTCTGCCCCGTTTGCCGATCGCCCTCCTGTTGTTTGGCCTCGTCCTGGGGCTAGCCCCGATGGCGCACGGGCAAACCACCAATTCTCCCTATACCGTGGTCGTGCCGGTCACCGACACCAGTGCCACCCAGCGCAGCCAGGCCTTTCAGTCCGCGCTCGGACAGGTGCTGGTGCGCGTGTCCGGTGGCCAGGATCTGAGCGGCAAGCCCGGTTATCCGGAGGCGATGCAGAACGCGGCGGGCATCGTCAAACAGTTCCGCTACCAGGCCGACGGCGGCAACCCTCCGACGTTCACGTTGACGGTGAGTTTTGATCAGGGCGCCGTGCAGCGACTGGTCACTCAGCTCGGCGCCACCGCCGCAGGGGTCAAGCCGCCGCTGTTGCTGGTGGTAAAGGCGGGCGACGGCCACGTGCTCAAGCAGGAAGAGCTTGGCGGTCTGACCAGCGCGGTGAACAAGGGCGGCTACCAGACGAGCTATGCCGATCCGTCGCAGCTGCCCGACCTGGGCAAGCTCGCCGACGCCGATCCGGCCGCCTTGTCGGCGATCAGCCGGCTCTATCACACCGGCCTGGTACTGCTCGGCAACCTGCATGGCAACGGCGCCGATTGGACGCTGATCAGCGGCGGCCAATCGCAGCATTGGAATGCGCAGGGCAGCGATCAGAACGCCTTGTTCGCGGATGCCGGCCAAAGCGCCACCGGTCGCCTGGGGCAGGCGCTCAATGTGATCGCCACTGGCGATGTGACTGGCAACCTATGGGTATCGGGCCTGCATTCGGCCATGGATTACGCCAACCTGCTCGCGACGCTGCGTGCAGATCCTTCCGTACGCACCGTCGCCACCAGCGGCGCTCAGGATGACGGCGTGATGTTGTCGATCAAGGCGGGCATGCCGCTGGGCAATCTCGTTACCAACCTCGCCGCCGGTGGGCGCGTGATGGAAGGTGCTGCGCATGATGGCGCGGACGCCACGCTGCGCTGGCTTCATTGAGCCATGGGCGCCGCGATGCCGCTAGCGTCGCCGTCGCCCTGGCGTCATCTGCCCAACGCCATCTCGATAGTGCGCGTACTGCTGGTCGCGCCGATCTGTTGGTTGCTTTGGCAGCAGCGGTGGTCGTTCGCCTTGTTGCTGGTCGCGGTGGCCGGCGTGTCGGATGGTTTGGATGGTTTTCTCGCGCGTCACTATGGCTGGCAGAGCCGCCTCGGCGGCATCCTGGATGCGGTGGCCGACAAGCTGTTGCTGATTGCCTGTTTCGTGATTCTGGCATGGCGCCAACAGGCGCCCGTCTGGCTGGCGCTGATTGTGTGCAGTCGCGATCTGGTGATTGCGCTTGGCGCGCTGGGCTGGCGTGTACTGATTGGCCCGATCGAGCCGCGGCCGAGCCTGTTGTCGAAGGCCTGCACGCTGGCGCAGATCATCTACTTGCTCGCGTTATTGCTGGCGCTGGCCCATTGGCCGGCGTTGCGTTCGACGGCGCTGGGCTGGCTGGTGGCAGCGCTGTGTGTGGCGAGCGGCGTGCATTACGTACTGTATTGGTCGCGCCGGGCCTGGCAGGTGCGGCATGCAAGCGCGGTTGCCTCATCACGCAAAGAGCTGGAGTAGGGCAAGCCTCGCGCAAGACCGCAAGGCTTTGAACAGCTCCTCACATCAGCCACACTTGCTTCTGTTCGCCCCGCCCTGACGAGCCTTTTGTGTCCATAAGCCAAGAGACATCCCGCCGCTGGCAGATGCTGGCGATCATCATCACCATCGGGCTGCTGGTGTGGCTGCTCGCGCCGGTGCTGATGCCCTTCGCAGTTGCCGCCATGCTGGCCTACCTGAGCGATCCGCTCGCCGATCGGCTGGAACGGCTCGGCTTGGGGCGCACCCTGGCGGTAAGCATCGTGTTCGTGGTGCTGATCCTGGCGATTGCCGCGGCGCTGCTGCTGCTGGTGCCGTTGATTGCACGGCAGATCGAAAACCTGGTGCAGAACTTTCCGCGTTACCTGGAGTGGGGCAGGGACACCGCCTTGCCGTGGTTGCAGGCCAAGTTGCATCTGGATCCCAAGGCGTTCGATACCGACCGCCTGGTCGATCAGATCAAGGAGCACCTTGGCTCCATCGGCACCGTGCTGGGCACCATCTCGCGCTCCAGCGTGAGCGTGGTCGCGTGGCTCACCAATCTGGTGCTGATCCCGGTGGTGTGGTTCTACCTGTTGCGCGATTGGGACCGACTGGTGGCGTGGGTTGATCGCATGCTGCCGCGCTCGGTTCAACCGACGGTGGAACACCTGGCGCGCGAATCGGACTCCGTGCTCGGCGCATTCGTGCGTGGGCAATTGCTGGTGATGGCGGCGCTGGCTATTTACTACGGTGTGGCGCTTACGCTGGTGGGCATTTCGGTCGGTCCGTTGATCGGCATGGTCGCCGGTTTGCTCAGCTTTGTGCCATATCTCGGTTTTATTACGGGCTTTGCCGCGGCGATCATCGCCTCGCTGGTGCAACACGGTGATTGGGCGCATCTGCTGATGGTGGTGGGCGTGTTCGTGGTCGGGCAACTGCTGGAAGGCTATGTGCTGGTGCCGCGCCTGGTGGGCGAGAAGATTGGCCTGCATCCGGTTGCCGTGATCTTTGCCGTGCTGGCGGGTGGTTATCTGTTCGGTTTCCTTGGCGTGCTGCTCGCCTTGCCGGCTGCATCGGTGATCCTGGTACTGCTGCGCTATCTCGCACAGCGCTACCGGCTCAGTGATCTCTACACCGAAAAAGGCGCGCCCGACAGCGTGATCGCCGAAGTGGATGTGACGATTCATGAGGATGGCGGTGCGCCGATGACTGTCGCCGAGCACAGCGACAAGCCATGACCGCGCAGTTGCCATTGGGACTGCGCTGGCCTCGCCGCCAGCGCTTCGAGCATTTTCATGCAGGGGACAATGCTGCCGCGTTGGCGGCGGTGCAGATGCTCGCGACGCAGGACGGCGCACCGTGGGTCTATCTAAGCGGTGCAGCGGGCAGCGGCAAAAGTCATTTGCTGATGGCTGCGTGCCAGGCGGCGCACGAAGCCGGGCGCACCGTGCAATACCTTCCTTTGAAGCACTTGCGCGAACACTTCATGGCGATTCGTGGCATCGCGGGCAGCCAGTTCATCGCGCTGGATGATCTGGACACCATGGCCGGCGAGCGCGAAGCCGAACACGCGTTGTTCGATCTCTACAACCGCGCACGCGCCGAAGGCACGGCTTTGATCTTCACGGCGCAAGCCGCCCCTGCTCAGCTACCGCTGATCCTGCCGGATTTGCGCTCCCGCCTTGGCGCCTGCACCCAGTTCGCCTTGAAGCCATTGGATGATGACGAGCGCCGCGACGTGCTCAAGCAGCAGGCAGCGTTGCGCGGTATTGAACTGGACGACTCGGTGCTCGATTGGTTGTTTGCACGTTATGCACGCGATCTGGGTGCGTTGCTGGATCTGCTCGATCGGCTGGATCAGGCGTCACTGGCGGCACAGCGGCGAGTTACCGTACCTTTCTTGCGGACCTTTCTGCGCGAAACCGGCCAGTCGCCGCACTGAAGTTCTTTGCACAAGCGTTCCACCTGATGATCAGAGGAAAGCAGCATGAGCACGAGTGTTCCCGAAGCAAACCCTGGTCGAATGCTTTCGGGCGAGTGTCTATGCGGCGATGTGCACTATCGCGTCGAAGATCGCTTTGTCTACGCGCTCAATTGCCATTGCTCGCAATGCCGAAAGGCGACCGGTTCTGCCTTCAAACCGTTTGCCGGCATCGAACGGAGCAAGCTCAGCATCGTCAAAGGTGCCAATGATTTGTCGCTGTTTGGCGACGAGCGCGGACATGACGCGCATTGCAAGCGATGCGGATCGCTGTTGTATTCCGTTGTTCGCGATGGGCAATACGTGCACGTCACTTTTGGCACCCTGATCGATGAGCCATCCATACGGCCGACTGCGCATATCTATGTCGGCTCGAAAGCGCCGTGGTACACGATTACCGACGCGTTGCCGCAATACCAGGAGCTCGACTGATGGCGCACACCATTACTCCCTTCTTGATGTTCGAAGGAACGGCAGAGGAAGCGATGCAGTTCTACGTGTCCTTGTTCGATGATTCAAGCATTGTCTCGGTGGAGCGTTGGGGTGTGCATGACGTCGGCGCCGAAGGGAAAATAAAAAAGGCGCAATTCACCTTGTGTGGACGATCGTTCTATTGCTCCGACAGCCCCATTGAACACGCCTTCACGTTTACCCCGTCGCTCTCCCTATTTGTCGACCTGGAAAGCGAGGCAAGCCTGGAGCGGGCTTTCTCACAACTGGTGGACGACGGGAAAGTACTTATGCCGCTTGATGATTACGGCTTCAGCAAAAAATTCGGCTGGGTCAACGACCGTTACGGCGTATCGTGGCAACTCAATCTACCGTAGTACTTTCGTAGACTGGGATGACAATCCCAGCACCACCATTGCGAAAGCTGGGATTAGCATCCCAGTCTACTAATCCAAGGGCCAAAGCATGATCGACCACACCGGTGTTTCCGTACGCGACTACGAAAAAAGCAAAGCGTTCTACACCCAGGCGCTCTCCGCGATTGGCTATGCGCTATTGATGGAATCCCCCGCATCCGTCACCGGCTACACCGACGTGGCTGGTTTCGGCGAACCGACCAAACCGGATTTTTGGATCAGCCAGGGCGTGCCGAATCAACCGGCGATCCATGTAGCGTTTCGCGTCAACGATCGCGCCACGGTTGATGCGTTCTACAAGGCGGCCATGGCAGCGGGTGGCCGCGATAATGGCGCACCGGGACTTCGTCCGCATTATCACGAGCATTATTACGCGGCGTATGTGCTTGATCCGGATGGGCACAATATTGAGGCGGTGTGTCATGAGCCGGAATAAATCATCCCGGCCTGCGATCAAAGCATAAGCACGGTGTCGGTGTCGGGATAGGTGTCTGTGCCTTCGGGAGCATTCCACGCACTTAGTAGATGCCTGCGAACCATGTCGAAGCGAGTGATGACATCCTTGCGGTCGGCAAACCGTCGACTGTTGTCTGCCTGCAGGGCGAGCATGCGGCGATCTTGTTGGGCAACCTTGTGGATAAATGGCCACACGAACGCGCTCACCATCCACGGCGGCACACGCCGGCCTTCGAGATGCAACATGCCGATCAGCCGCGTTCTATCAGCAGTTTCTGGGCTGAAATGCAGCGAAATGCATGCATGACTGCCATTGCGGTAGTGATAGTGAAGTTGTGCGCTGCCAGGCGCGCTGAAAGAGGCGCATTCACGCTCGCGAGGGGACTCGAACAGGCGGTAAAGCAGTCCTGATTGCTCACTCTGCCCGGCATAGTTCACGACGAAGCCCTCCGGGTCGGCACGCAGGTTGACCTGCATGGCTTGCCTGGCGCCTTTCCGTCGCACCAGGCCAGGATGCACGAAATGCGTGTGCAAGGGGTCAAGTACATTTTCGAGCGCATCCACGATGTGGGCGTGCCAAGTGGTCTGCCATAGAAACTTCCGATGTCCTGGTGCGAGTGCGCGGACGCGAGCTGGAATATCTCCATCGCCTTCCGTCGCGTAACGCGCCCATACCAGGCCGTCGTACTCAATGATGGAAATACCTAGAGCACGCACGCCAGGCACACACGTATCCGGTGGCGCGCCGGGCAGCTCCTGCAGCTTGCCTTGCTCATCGAAACGCCAGCCATGATAGGGACATTGCAGCGTGCCGTTGATCACTCGTCCCTGGGAAAGCGGTGCATGGCGGTGCGGGCAACGGTCTTGAAAACCCACGATGCGCCGGCCGTCCAGGCGTGCGAGCACAATAGGCCGGCCGAGCAACATGGCCCTGAGCGGCTTGCGCGCGACCTTAGCCGCTAGTGCAACGGCAAACCAGCGATGTTCCAGATGCGAAGCCCATTCGCTCATAGTTTGAATGCCTGCATGATGGGTATGCCGATGGTTCGCGTTAGTAAGCCCAAGGCTTGGATAGCTCTGCGTCTGTGCGACGGCAAATGACGGGCCAGCACGGCACTGTATTCGATCGCAGGTTGTCCGCCGCGTTGACGTTTGAAATGCGCGACGCCTGCACTGAGGTTGACTAGCGATCCGCACTCGGCTGCTTCGCGCAGGACGCAGGCGGCCAGTCTGCGATATAGGCCAACCTTCTGTGGCAAGCTGGTGTTATAGCCCACGATGGGCGAGGTAATCAGATTGCCGAAACGGAACAGCCCGACAATGCCCTGTAATACGCCTTCCACATCGCGCAATCCGAAAAGTTGAAGCAGCCCGGTTTGGCTCCACGCCTTGATCAGCGTGTGGCGGTACTGCGGGTTGAGACGCGAATACTTATGTACGTAGAGATCGGCATAAAGCGCTTCGGCGCGCGCAAAATCATCGTCGTTGTTTTCTATTCGCTCACAGGTGAGGCTGGCTTCGTTGCGCAGAAGCGCAAAATCGCGCTTCAAATCAGTCCGCTGTCTGGCCAGATTGGCGATGTCCTCAAAGAGATAAACCTGCCGGCTAGGAAGAAGGGTGGCGCCGCGGTCAGTCAGTGCGCGCAACCAGTCCGCATGGTGTACTGGATTGAGCGAGCGGAACCAGATGGCATGATCGGGCCAGCGGGATCGGGCTTCATCGATGGCTTGGCCAATGTCCACGTCGCGCAGGCATGGATAACCGTTGGTCGATACCAGCCAATTGTTGATGGCAACCGCCCGGTCGATATCGGCCCGTTGCAGCAGTGTCCCCACACAGCGGGCCAGCGCATTAAGAGGGCCGGTCAGCAAGGGGTGACCAAGCCGGGTCACCTCCTCGATCGTGTAACTGCAATAGGTGGTGTACGGCGAGCACACCCATGCATTGCCAGTCTCGGCATGATTGACAGTAGCAGGCAAACACGCATGTCCGGCGCTGACGGAATCCACCATGGTGTGCAGATTGCTGGCGAACCTCTCGCTTGGCGTTTCGCGGTGCAGCGCGAGAAATGCCGCAGCCCTAGCATTGAAGTCGTCCAGCGAGACGTGCGGTAGCGCAGTCATGGCGTATCGAGCGCCTCGCCGTCCCACTCGGTGTCGCGCGTAGAGGCCTGGCGCAGGGTGCACCCCTGTTGCATAGCGATGCGCGCGTAGGACATCAGATCCAGTACGCCACCCAAGAGCGGCATGCGGTCGCCCTTGATGGCGATGACGTCGCGAGCTTGCCGGAAGTCGCGCCACCATTGGCGCAAAGGCTGTTGTCGCAGCGGCTGCCATGCACCAGCCGCCAGCATGACGGCGGCAATCATGCGCGCATCGGCAATGCTTGGCTTGATGCAGGTATCTGCCTCACCCATCAACGCTGGCGGCAGTGCGTCATGCATGCCGAACAGGTGCACGCCGCTGATCGCACGCGGATTGCACTCCAGTACGTGATAGCCGCCTTGTTCGGATGCGATCCAGTCGAATGACAGCTGTCCGGTGTAGTGGAGTTTGCGAGCGAAGGTCTCGACGAATGCATCGATTTGGGGTGCCTCACAGCGCTCAAACACATAGCTGGAGCTGGCGTTGATGCGATAGCTCGGGCGATAAGTGACATGCGCCTGCATGCGTCCCTCATTCACCACGCTGTAGGAACACAGCTCCCTGCCAAAGCAATACGCTTGAACGACCCAATTGGCATCCACTTCGAAGGGTGGTGCATGGTGTGGAATGCCCTGCGGGTACAGACGCACGTGTACGCCGAAGCGGGAAAATTCCGGCTTGATCACGACTGGGCATCCGCCAGCCCACTGGCGCGCTTCATCGATGCTGGCAACCAGCCGGCCTTGCGGCACGATGGCGCCGCAGTGCTGTGCCGCTTCCAGAAACCGCCACTTGCTGTGAAGCATGGCAAGCTTGTCGAAATCATCCACCAATATGCGCACTTGTCGCGGCAGTGCAGGGCGAATACGGGCGAGGTAAAAAACCTCTTCGCAAGTGGGTAGCACCAGATCGATCTGGTGCGTGTCTATCACGCGTTGCAACGCACGGGCATATTCGCCAATACCGTAGCGAGCCGATGGCAACGTTACAGAAGCATGGGTTGCGCGCGACCAGCTGGAGATGCGGCACGGCACGCTATCGCCCACTACCGCCTTCCAGCCATGCGCCGCAAAACGTCTGGCGTGGTCCAGCGCCACAGGGGAACGTCCGCCGAGAATAAGCACCTTACGCATGCTGCCGGCCCTGCAAGGTTGCCAGACCGCGTACACGTCGCCGTTTGTTGCCAGGCGTATGCTGAGGCATGTTGCCAAACACGAGGGTCGGCACGGCAATGCGCAGCGTTCGGAAAAGGGTCTCCAGCGAGCGGTGAATGGCCAACTGGCGTGCCTTATCCGGTGCGGGTTCGAGGGCAATGGCGAGTGTGTTCGCGTCACGCTGTTCGATCTGATAGTCCTCGATGGTGGAGTCGGCGTTGAGCACGGCTCGCGCGAGGCTGTCGGCAAAAACCGGCCTGAGCTGGGCATCAGCCGCGTCGCGTAACCACACGATGTCGTCTTCGCGTCCCTCAATGCGTTCCAATGCCAAATGTGCTGACCCGCAAGGACAAGGCGAAGCGCGTTCCACCAGGACGTCGTTGAGGCGGTAGCGGATCACCGGCTGGGTAAAGCGGTAAAGGTCGGTGATGATCGGCACGAAGCGGCGCTGCGAGCGGTCGATCCACTCGCGCTCGACGATGATGCAATCCTCGTTGAGATGGATTGTTCCATGCGCACAGGTCTGCCCGAGAAAGCCCTCGGTGGCTTGGTATATCTGCTCGATCCTCACCTGCCATGTCTGCTCAATGCGTGCGCCATCCAGCGGATCGAGCACTTCCGCTGCAGAGATGATGCGTCGTGGAGCAAGGTGTACGCTGCCGGCCTGTTGCGCCTTGGCTACGAGCGCGAGGGCCTGTGTGGGACCCACCAGGATGGTCGGCTGGTAATTTTCCAGCTGTTGCAAGACATGATCGAAAGGTTGCAATAAATCGACGTAACGAAATTGCAAGCGTGCGCCATGGACCGTGTCATACAAGTTGCTGCCAGCGCGTAGCAGCAAGACCACGCGTTCGCGCGCCAGCAAACCTCCCGGCAGCAGCTTGGCAAGCATGGTGGCTGCCCAGCGCCGACGTTCATCGCTGCTGGCGAGAAAAATGCCGCGCGCACCCGACGTGCCGGTGGAGAGGCCGATCGTGATATCGCCGATGGTCGGTCGAAAGTCGCGCGTGCGTTCGGCCTGATCCGCCAACGTGTAGGCTTGCGACAGCGTGATGCCCGCCGTGTTGATCGTGTCGAAGTGCCGCATCCATACCTGCTTTTCCATCAGTGGCCACTGCGACAGCGGCAGGTTGCGATACGCAGCGTAGAACGGTGAGGCGCTGGCGATGCGCACGCTAGTGGCTAGCCATCGGCGTTGCTGATGCGCCTCGATCTGTTCACGCGTTCGCAGCGCTTGCAGCCGTCGCGCTGACAGATAATGCGCCGTCACGGCCATCGCATCTTTCAGTCGGCTCATCGTGGCCGGTGCTCCCCGCAATGCGAAGGAACAATATGCAGCGCGGGATCGGCATGCCGCAACCGCTGCAGGCGCGCCAGCGTAGCCTGGTAAGAGAGCGTATCGCCCAGCCAGGATGTCACGATGCCTGGCGGCGGCACGCCATCGAGCAATGCCTGGGACGACCAGGCTGCGTCGGCAATCAGAAAAACCTGTTCGCTGTTGAGGGCACGAAACAACAAGCCGTAGTGGCCTGCGGCATGGCCCGGCAGGGCAATCGCCAGCATGCTGCCGTCACCCCACAGATCATGGGCGGTTTCGAATTCCACGAAAGGCCCGGACAGTGGAACGGATGGCGCGTCTTCAATCCACCGTACGCGTTGCTGCAAATCGGTTGGCAGCAGGCTGGGCAACAATCCTCGCTTGAGCGCATTGAGCCGGCTACGCGCATGGAGGTCGCTCCACGCTTCACGCGAACACAGAATACGTGAATGCGGAAAGTCGTGAAGGCCTCCGATATGATCGCCATGCAGATGCGAAAGCATCACGCTACCGATATCGCGCACGTCGATGCCATCAGCGGCCAGCTGGTTGCGCAGACTTTCCCGTTCACCCAGATGTGGCGGCGTTATCGTGCGGTAGAGGCGCTCGGGAAGATGGTGTGTTGCACGGAAGAAATGCTGCGAATAGCCTGTGTCGAACAGCATCGCCCCCTGTGCAGGGTGATGCAGCAGAAAAGTCAGCGCGGGAAAACGGGTCATTTTCCATTTGCCGCCACGACGCGTGCTGCACTGTGGATGCATGCAGTGGCCGGCCTCATAGGTGCGCCATTCAATACCTGCCATGCAGGTCCCACCATTGGCTGAAGCGCCGAATGCCCTCGTCGATGGATACGCGCGGCTGGTATCCCAGTACGCGGCGTGCGTGTGAAATATCCAGAGTCTGCGCATAGCCGAGTACGCCGACTCCGTAACGGCTCAGACGCGGCTCAGGCTGTCCGGGTTTGATACGGGCGACGCCCTCTGCCAGCGCGCCGAGTGCCACAGCCGCGCGACGCGGAAGACGTACCAGCCTTACCCTCATGTCCAGCGCCGCGAATAACCGGTGTAGCAATTCGTGAACTGGTAGCGGTTCGCCATTGGTAATGTTGAACACCAGGGGCTCAGGATGAGTTGGTGCTGACATCGCTGCGACCGCGGCGTCGGCGACGTTGCCTACGTAGGTGGTGTCGACAAGTGCTTCGCCGCTGCCGATTTGAGGAAACCAGCCACGCCTGGCCAGACTCAATATGCGCGGAAAAATAGCACGGTCGCCCTCACCAAATACCGCGCGCGGGCGCAGGATGATGCGCGACATGGAGGCGTACCGTGCCTCGGCCACGCATTGTTCGGATTGCCATTTCGTTTCCGCGTATGCGTTGATCCAATGCTTGGGGGGGGCGAAGGTTTCCGGAATATCAAACTGGTCGGCCATCCGGAAATAGATGCTCGGCGATGACAGATGCACGAAACGCCCGACGCCTGCGTGGTTGGCGGCATCGAGCAGGCGCTCGGTCGCATGCACGTTGGCTTGCTGGAAAGCGCTCCTCGCGCCCCAGGGTGATGACAGTGCGGCGCAATGGACTACGGCGTCCCGTCCGATCACCAGCTTTTCGAGCGGGTCAGTGGTGATATCAGCGGTATCGACTGCAATGGGTGTAGAGGCGAACGCAGCCAACCGTGTTGCGTCCCTGCCTGTCGCCAGAACCTCGTGACCTGCAGTCGACAACGCGCGAGCGATATGCGAACCGATAAACCCAGAAGCGCCGGTGACGAGTACGCGCGCCATGTCAATAAGTGAGAATGGCGCCGCCGAACGAAAGTCCGGCGCCGGAGCCGACAAGTGCGATGGTATCGCCGCGCTGCACTTTGCCCGTGATTATGGCGTGGTGCAGAGCCACCGGAATGGACGCTGCCATTTGATTGCCGCGTTCTGTGAGAATGTTTATCAATTTTCCGGCTGGCACTTTGAGTAAAGCTTGCAGATGCGCAAGCGCCTTGGCGCTTGCTTGGTGAGGGATGATGCGATGGATGTCGTCGAGCGACACGCCCGCACGTGCAAACAATCGTTCCAGGAATGGCGGTAGCCGTTGCGCGGCCATGCGATAGGTATGGCGTCCATGCATTTCAAAATATGACCCATCCAGGAACGCTTGCATGTCCGTGCGTGGGCGAATACGCGTGCCGCCGGAACGCACCTGGCAGAGTTTCGCGCCGATCGCATACGTTTCGAAGTGTGTGCCTTGGATGCCTGGGCCGCTTCGCAGCTCAACTGGGCCGAGTATGGCGGCGCCGGCGCCATCGCCGAACAACATGGCGGTTTCCGCATCGTCCTCGCGCAATCCCGCCGAGGCAATTTCGGCGGAAACGATCAGCACATGGCGGTATCGGCCAGCAGCGACGGCCATGCTCAAGGCATCGAGCGCGGCCAGAAAACTGAGGCAGGTGGCATTGATATCGAACGCGGGAATGCCGCTTTCACCCAAGCCGAGCTGACGCTGGATGAGCGCTGCCGAGCAGGGGATCGCCTGTTCCATGACGCTGCATGCCGAAACGATGCAATCAAGCTGCACGGCCTCAAGACCGGCAGCAGCCAGCGCCGACTGCGCAGCACGTGCGGCCATTAGCGAGGTAGTTTCGTTTTCAGTGGCGTAATAGCGGCGCTCGATACCGGCGTGTCGGGCTGTCCAGCCGACGGGTTTGCGCCAGCGTTCGTCCAGCGCGGACGAGTACACGCAACGGGTCGGCACGTACTCACCAGTTCCTAGAATTTGCACCGGTAGCATGTAAATGGACTCCTTCCGTGTTTGCTAGCGCGATGCCTCGGCACGGATACAGCTTGCAGCAAGCGCTAGCCGGCAAGCAATGCCCCATTCCCCATTGCAATAGCGTGAACTCCAATCTTGGGTGATCATACCTTGTGCTCAGTCGGTATCAAACCGGGATATATGCACGTATCTAAGGCGCAATCGCTGGATCACGGTTGGCATCAATCATTCCGCGGATTCCGCGTTGACAACTCGTGACCGGCATCTCAAGAAAAGACGCCCACCTGTCTCGGAGGGCATCTTGAGCTTCAGCGTTGCTGCAATGCGCCTGCGGTTGCTTCGTCAAGCTGGCTGGTCACTGGCAGGCCATTGGCTTTCTGGAACGTGCTGATCGCATGACTTGTCCCTGGGCAGGGTAGCCCGTCAACCTTGCTGTTGTACAAACCAAGTTCCGCAAGCTTGCGTTGCGCATCGGCAAGTGAATAGCCGCCATCGGCTCCGGATTTGCTCGCGCCGTCCACAGCCAGCGTCCCACCCGTGCCTAGATCACCGGCAACGCTCTGTGGCGCGTAGTTGCGGACTGATTGAACCATTTGATTGTAGGCATCCAGGAAGGCCGCGGCGATAACTTTGCCCTCGGGCCTCTGGCTATAAGCCCCCATGTTTGCGCCGCCCGTTCCAAATTGTCTCAGCAAGGCGCTTCCCTCAAAGTCGACATTCTTGGCGCTACCTTGCGCAGCCGCTACCTGAACTCCCGAGCGCATGTCGGTCAGCATCCTGTCATAAGGGCCAGGGCGCACAATGCGCTCGGTATGCCGTGTGGAAGAGTGTGCTGAATGGCTTGAAGTATCCGTTTCAAGTTGCCCTCCTTTGAGGGATCTGCGTTTTAGCTTGCTCTTTTGACACGTTGTGTTGGTTTGGCGATATCGTATCGCCTTCAGCTTGTCTCTTTGCTGCGTATGGTTGGAGCACTGCGATGTGCGGCGCCTGATTGGTTGAAGGCGTGTGGCTGCACGTGTGAAAACAAGGCGACCAAACGCGGAGTAACGCATGAAGCTCGCCAATGTGCCATGGAGGAAATTTGCAGCCATGGTGGGGTGCTAATGATCAGGGTGGTGAGGGGCGAGCCGCTGCCGCCTCGCTCGATGGAGGTGTGCGTTAGGCTATGCTGATCCTGCGGTAGGATGCTGCTGAACATATCCAAGATCCATGCTGCACCGGTAATGGCCAAGATCAGCTTCATGACGATGGAGGTGACGAAGCTGAGTACGGCCATGGAGAACAAAGTGCCGACGCCATACAGCAATCAGCGTGGGGAAAAGTCGCAGAACTGGTCGACTAGTAGGCACAAAATAAAGGGCCGCGTGCCTTCCACGTGATCGCCGGCAATTGCTAGCTTGTAATTAATGTTTTCGTCCAGTTGGTGCTCATCAAGATCGGTTCGGGATAGCTCAATGCTGTTTTTTAAAATGATATTCTTGTCCGATGCCATTGACGAAGTCACCGGCATTCGCCGCAACATTAGTCTCGCGATATTTCGCCATGCTGATTATTTCTTTAAGATAAGGGATGGTTTGCATCGCTGCCAGTAGTTGCGGGCTTTTTAAATCGCTTAGCTTTGCCGGAATGCGCACTAGAAAATAGTCACGCATGTCACATTCAATTGCGTTACTTCCTTGTTGCGTGCAAGCTCGGTTATCAAAATCGGTGTTAGGATGTTGGGCGAAGAACCCGTCTACCAACACAACCTCGCCAGGAGCTACCTTGAACGAGGCAAACTCGCGAGTCAGTTTGGAAGCAATTACCAGTCCATCGACCAGTTTGGATTTAGTCACCGTGCGATAGCCCTCTTGACTTACCTTGTCCCGCACAGTGCCGCTGCTGGAACTCCACTGTACGCATGGGCCACCGACTATGGTCAGGGTGCAATAGTCATTCCGAATGGTGCGGTCTGCATATACGGCGTCAAACCATTCTTGAGTCTGGTAGAACTCGGTTTTCTTGGTTTGAGCCATGGTTACCTGCCCCAGTCGCGGATTCACGGTTGCATGGCTTCCATTGGCATCTGGCAAGGTGGTGCGTTCCGCCTCAATAGTGTTGCCCGTGATGGTATAAGTGCCCGCATTGATGATATACATGAAGTAGGTTGCTTGGCCTGCATCGAATGCATTTACATAGCCATGCAGGCCGATGTTTTCGCTCGACGCGTCGTAACCGACTTTGAAATTGATTTTATGATCATCAACGCCTTGCCAGATCGTAGTAGAGGTTTGGTCCGCCCAATACTCGGCGTGGCGTTGCTCCACTTTGTCCGGTTGGTATTTGGCGTCCATATTGAATGAGGGGATGAATACGATTGCTTTATGCGATTCTGCAGCTCGGCGATAGAGCGTATCCCACGCTTCAATCCGCTGTTGCCTAACCTTCTGTAGGTTTTTCTCAAAGCTCTCTTTCGTCTTCTTGGAAGGGTTGATGATCGCCTCAAGTAAGTTGATTTTCTTCTTGGTCTCAGGCTTTGGCAATGGCGAGCCCGTTGCCATGGCGATCATGCTGCATATCATCTGCTCTGTCCCATCAATGGAAATATCTTGATTAGGATTGGCCCGAGCAGCGATGGAGATGGTGCCAAGTGCATGATCCACCTCTATGCGGAGCGGGAAGCTTTGCGCGCTTCCGGAGCTTTTGAGGAATATCGTCAGGCTGCCTTCGGAGCCACGGTAATCCTCCTGATTAATGTCGAAATCGGCCATTCGTGCGGCCTGCTTGAATTGCATGATTGTCGATTGCGGGTCCAGATCATCAACCATCACCCAGGTGGTGAAGCGGCGACCAACGTCTGTGTCATATGTGCTGCTGAAGTTGGCGCTGCAGGTGTCGTTAATCGATGCCGATATGGATGAGCGTAGGGGAGGGGGCGGAATAATGCTGGCAGCGGTGGTCGCGTCAGCGAGGTCCTGGGCGCAAGTTGGGGACGCTTTCGGGCTTTCGTTGGCATTGACATCGCCGGGCTTCACTTTCCCGAGCATGCGACACATCAGTTGACGCATAGCCTGTTGATCTGCCTGCATGGCTGGCGGCAGGCGGGTGGACATAGTGACAGTGTTGCTGGCCTGGTCAGCACTAATTTGCATTGTAAAGGCTCGGGCTTTGGGTGTGGCCTTATGCAAAATGGTGAGGCCGCCCTGAGTATCTTTGTCTGTCGAGGTGCAGGCCTCAAAGCCTTCACGCTTTGCAATCTCCTGCATCTGGCGGAGCACGCTACGCGTGTTCAGGCTGGTATAAGCCTGTGTGGTATTGAAGCTTAGGCCGTCAAGCTCGCTTCCCTCTGCCTTGAAGTTGCTTTCGCAATCGGCCGAGGCATACGCAGGGCGGGCTATTGCTGCCAGTGTTAGTGCCAAGCCGATGAGGGGTACTGTGCGGAAATAATTCCTCGGATCCTTGCGGATATTCTTTAATTTCTGCTTTTGCATGAAAAGTCCTACGTCTATACGGTTGAGCCGGATGTGCGGTGATTTCTAGGCGTCGCAAATACGTATTTCGTCACTTGACTTGATAGATGACCTGTTGGTGGCATTGGCTGCTGTCATCTTTTTTTTGACTGCTGTGGCGCCCTGATCGGATACTGTCGTGTACCGTGAAAGAAGCGTGTTGCTTAGCGTTGGCGAAATATCTGGGGCCGCGATCACATTCGTCTGAACGAGGCAAGTTGTGCGCAGCTATCGCTTGGTTGTTTGCCGCACAAGGTCGACGCTCTTTCTAGCGGAAGTTAATGTTGCAACTACCTTGATAGACCAGGGCGATGCGGCGCGGGCTGCATCAGCTCCTGTTGTTGTTGTCGTTGCAGTTCTTCGGCCTGATAGTGCTGCATGCTCTGCAAGAACGCTTCGCTGCTTTGCGTCAGCGGCGTATTCAAGGCCGTGACGACGTCAACCTGTGCAGACCACGATGTGCGCAGCCACAGGTCTTTCAAGGCTTGCTTATCCAATGCATAGACCGTCGTGGCATCTTTGCTGAGGGTGACCTGATCGATGCGAGTCATTCCGGCTTGGGCGGCGGATGCTGCCAGTGCGCCGGCCAGGCAGGCATCGCGTTCGTAAGAGGGTGCCACTCCCTGCTTGGCATTGAGTTGCTGGACACCCTCCATGCTTTGTTGAAACAGCACGTGACCAGGGTGGGAGAGGTTGTCCAATAGAACAGGGGGCTGTGACGTCGCAGGTTTGCGGTCAACCCATGTTGATGCCGCATGGTTGAAGGATTGAGCGAGATAGGCGGCGCCATCGTTCATGGCCTGTGTGCTGCGAGCCACGGCGTCATGCGCATGGTTGTAAACCTTGCCGATCACCTGAGCGGATGTGAGTGCGGCATCCCGTGCCGTTTCGTAGGTTTCAAGCAAACGAGCCGCCGATTCCATGGCCATAATTTGGCCAGCCTCGTACGCGAACTGATTCGCGGCCTTCTGCACTTCCCATCGGGCAGAGAGAACGGTGCGTGTGGTCAGCACATCCTGGCGAAAGCGATCGACCATGCCGTGATGGGCCCGATAGCGGGCGGTGTTTTCAAGATCGAAAGCCGAATGGCCTTGGGCATCCGGTATAAAGTTGGCGATGCCGTGGGCGTCGGGATCGATGGCGCTGATCATGTTACGCAAGCCGGCGCCGTTGTCGCGGTAATGCGCTTGGGAAAGGCGGTCGATGTCCTGAGTCGTGGCGTACACGCGCACTTCGCCGAAGTGTTTGCTGGCGGCACTGACTACGTCGGTGGCGCGCACGTGATTGATGACCTGGCTTCCGCCTTCGGGTACGCCATGCAACAAACCAGCGGCGCCGTAGGCGTTGAAGGTTTCGCCCTGGAGATGGAATTTGTAGGCTGTGAGTTCGGCAAGGGCGCCGCCGAGGGAGTGGCCGGTAACGGTGATGTGGAGAGGCACATGTTCGTTTTTCGCGGCGGCTTTGGCCTTTGCGATAGCCCGTTCCGTGAATGCTTGCGCAGCAGATGCTTGGGCATTGATGCCGGTGAAGATCATGCCGCCATCGGCAATGACACCATCTTTGAATGGTTCTCGCTCGAACTCGCTGCCGCGATGGGCGATGATCACTTCACCGGTGGGACGATTGTTGGCATCGAGCTTTTGGTAAGCAGTGCCTTGGTAGCCGTTGAAGCGGTTGTTCTCGGTGTCGAGGATTTGGTACGTGGTTTCACCAATAGATACCCATCTATTGCTGATCTTTTCTTGCAGTCGGTCTATGTAAGAGTCCTGAGATATCAACGCATAGTCCGTCGACTTGATGGTCATTCAAACCGCTCCTTGGCAGACACTGTGATGGAGAAAAATTCGTCGCGGTAGCGAGCGATGGTTTCCGACATGGTTGAGCCTGAGTAGCCCATGCCTTTAATCGAGTTGTCGCCGTAACCTTTCTTGGGAAAGTATTGAGGAACGGATTCCTGGTGGATGATCTGTGATTGGGACATGCCAGGCGCGAAAGTCACCTCGCCCACTTTCAGGTTTGCGAGGACGAATGGCATGCTCCAATGGCACACGCCTTTGCCGTAGTAGTCCTCGTCTTGAAGAAGGTCCAGATAGATTGTTCCTTTGTACTCTTGATCGCTCACTTGGATGAGTGTGAAAGGAAGGTCCTGATCCGGCGGCGGGTGGTAAATGCCTGCAAATCTCTCGAATGGCGCACATTGCTCGTTGGTGACCTTGTAGAGCATGTAGCCTTTGATTGATTCAAATGGGCCTGGCGCGTCCTTGATTGTCAAGGTGATCTCGTAGCGCATCTTGGGGTGTGGATTGTGCTTGATGTCGGGGTTGTTCATGGAGGAGCTGCAGGCGGTGGTGGTGAGGGCCAAGAGCGAGGCGAGGCTTAAAGCAAGTGAAGGATTCATGATATGCGGCTAACGGACACGGACCGCTTGGCTGCAACTTGTGAAGTAGACACGGCAGTTGATATCTGTGGCGCTGCAGAACCCCATGCCTTCTTGGATAGCGCCTTGTTCGGTTGAAGCTACCTTCATGTTGTATTTTTTTTTGCCGATAATCATTGCTACGCAACCGTTGGAGTACCATTTGGCAAGTTCACACTCAGTGCCGCCTTTTGCCTTGCAGTCATTCAGGGCGGTCCGTTCTGCTTGTTCTTTTTCCTGCATGTTGGCTGCTGACCCGATTACGCCTTTGTCGTCATCAGTTGCAATCGCGCCCCAGCGCGACTCCCATTGCGGGGGGGCGGGCCGGGCTTGTGACGATTGTTGGTCGTAACCAGGAAGGGGAGCGCATCCTTGCACGTCCTGTCCGCCGATAGGGTAATACCCTGGGGGGCAGTTACCGTCAGCGTGTGCAAGGGAGTGGAGTATCAGAGAACCAAGCAGAAGAGATATCAAGACAAACGGTTTCATGTTTACTCTCCGTCACGGGGTTTGTTTTTCACCACATCTTGATTGGTGGTATCCGTGGTCCTGGCTATAGTTCGATGTGCATTGGTTGTCGACTTGTCATAATTTGTGCTGTTGCCGTTGTCTCTCAGATTGGAGGAGCTATTGGTTGTTGGCGGTACATACTCACTCCCATACGCCCCAGGCGGCTGACCCTGCGGTCCAAGCCGAGATGGCCCACTCGTAAATTGTGGGAAGGCGAAGAACGTCCCCATCGTCCCTTGGAAAAACACCGCCGCCATCGGCGGCACTGAAATAATCAGCACCGTCAGCAGCAATCCAATGCCACCTTGCTGCATCGCCTGGCTGGTGACGCCTTCGGTGTCGTTGCCCAGAAACGCGTTGACGAACTTGGCGGCCCAAAAGGCTTCGCTGATCTTCAAGGTCAGGCCCAGCACCATGGCGCAGACAACACTGAGCATCGCCATGGAGAACACGGTGCCCAGGCCGTACAACAGCCAGCGGCGGAACAGCTCTTTGGTCTGTTCGAACAGCAGGCACAGAATGAAAAGCGGCCCCAGCCCAATGAACAGGGCCATGGCGAACTGATAGAGCAGCAACATGGCACCGGCGGCCATGGGCGGAGAGGCGGTGCCGAAGGTGGCGATGATCATGGAGCGGCTTTTGGCCTGCTGCATTTCCTGGTCGCCGGGAACGATCTGGACGGCATCGATGGTGCTGAGAGCAATTTGCGTATAGGCCAGATTTTTGTCGATGGACTGCGCGGTGGTGTTGTCATCGTTACCGGTGAACAGGCCATGGACTTCCTTGTCCAGCCCAATGGTCAGCCAGTCGTGCAGATTAGTGCCCATCACCGACATGGTGGTGGCGGCGGAGACGATCACCGCAATGCGGGCCATGTTGATGACCACGTGCATCATGGGTTCGCGGGATTTGCCAGTGATGAGGCGATAACCTTCCAGCATGATCCACAAAGTGACCAAGGTGAGGGCGATGGCGCTGGCCCAGGTAGTCATGCGGGTCATGAGGTCCATACCGAATCGACCGATCTGGTCGTTGAGATAGTCGTAGACCAGAGTGAAATAGATGTAATCGCCTATATTTGGCATGCGCCTGTTCCTAATGGTGGTGCTATTGGCTGAGCGCTGCCTTGAGAGTGGCTGCGTTGACGATCGTGCCCAGCACGCTGGGAGTGCCGTGGATGGCGCGGCGGGAGAGATTGGCCTGCACCTGCTGCAGCATGCCTATCTGCGCGTCGCATTGCTTCATGTTGGTTTCCCATTGGTCGCGCGCGTTTTGCAGTGCACCTTGATAGCGTGCGATGTCGTTGCCGTTGGAATCCAGAGCACCCTTGGATTCCTTGACTTCGTTCAAGCGCCTTTGCTGGATCGTCGTGAAGTCCGTGCTGGCCTTGGCTACGGCGTGCAGATAATCGACCGTTTCGTTGTATTTCTTGTTTTTGGTCATCACGATCAGCTTGCAGAGGTCGCGCTGCTGCTGAATGATGTCTTTGCCCATATCGGGGGTAATGTGTTGTAACGCGCTGGTGATTTCACCGGCCAGGGACTGGCTGGCGCCTGGGCAGGCATCCTGCACGCCGTAGTCGTCGGCGATGTGGGTGAATTGATGCTGCAAGGTGAATAGCTCGAAATTGAAGCCCTGGAGCTTGATCAGCTGTTGTTCCCAGAACGCCACTTGGGCGGCATAGTGATTCATGACCTCCCGGTAGTGCTCTGCGGTCTGAATCCATTGGGCGTCTTCCTTCACTCGTTGTGCTTCTTGTTGCGCCCATTGTTCCGCCTCTTTTGCCCAGTGCAACATGGCTTGGGCGAGGCTTAGCGGGTCATGCACGACTTCAGCGCCTTGAGCACGGCTGGTATTCACGCCCACGCTGAGAGACAGCAATGCGGTGGCGATCAAGCTTGTTTTCAGGCCTGCGCGGTGCAATCTATTATTTTTCATAATGGCTACTCCATGAGCCGAATCCGTTTAAGCACGTGCTTGTTTTGTGTGGTCTTGGCTTGAACCATGCATGGATCGCGAAACGGACGATTTGCCACTGCCCTTGCGCCGCTCATAAAACGCAGGCAGCCATTGTTCTGGCCGAAGATTGTCTACTGCCACCCCTTCGGCCTCGGCACGCTCTCGCATAACCTCATGCATGACGTCGATGTTGTCGGTAGATGCAGAAATCACCGCGAGGGCATCGTCCATGCCGCGCAGGTTCAACTGGCATACCGCAGAGCCGTGGCCCTGCTTGACCAGAAAAGCGCGAGAGCGCTCGTCCAGGCTCACCAGCACCTGATATTCGGCCTCGGTGAGTTTCAGCCCGTCGATGTAGTCTTCGCGGCTCGCATTGGGGTTAGGCAACAGCACCATGGTGGCGGTTTGTTCGATCAGCGCCGCAGCGATGTCGCTGGCGAGCGCGTCCTCAGGGCTTTGTGTCGCGAAAATTCCCAGGCCGTTTTGTTTACGGATAGTTTTTTGCTTGTTCTTGGCGAACTCTTTCAGGCCACCCTGACCGTCGAGGATCTTCCAGAACTCGTCCATCACGTAGATCAACCGCCGGCCATCGATTAATGCTTCCAGGCGATGCAGCAGGTAATGGATGACTGGTGCGCGGACTTCAGGGTTGTCGATGATGTCGGTGTAGTCGAAGCCGATGATGTTGGCGCGGGAGAGATCGACGGTGTCCTTGGGGTTGTCGAACACCCAACCCAACGAGTGCCCTGCGGTCCATTTGCGCATGCGCACGAACAAGCCATCGTCGCCCATGTTGGGCAGGCTTTTCTGGAAGTTGGTCATGCTGCGCAGGTGCATGGGGGTGTCGAGCATGCTGTCGACGGCGCGGAAAATGTCTTCTTCCTCGCGCGAGCTATAGACGCTTTTGCCGGCCAGCATCTTGATCAGCTCGGCCAGGAACTGCACGTTGGCTTCGTTGCGTTCGCACTGAAACGGGTTGAAACCGGTTGGTTTCCCGTTTTCCAGCGCCAGGTAGTTGCCCCCGCAGGCGCGCACGAAAATCTCCGCGCCACGGTCTTTATCAAAAAAGAAAATCGTGGGCGTGGGCGAGAGCTTCTGTGCCTGGCTGAGCAGGAAATTGATCAGCGCGGTTTTGCCTGTGCCGGACTTGCCGATGACCAGCGTGTTGGCCACGGCTTTCTCGCCTTCCGATTTTTCGTTAGGGTGGGTGGCGTGGAAATTGAAGTAATACGGCTGGCCGTTGTTGGTCTGCAGTGTGGTAATGCAATCACCCCACGGGTTATGCGTTTTCTTGCCGATGGCGAAGTTGTGCAGCGGCGAAAGCCCCAGAAAATTGAGCGAGCTGACGTTGGCCAGGCGCGTGCGATATTTCCAATTGCCGGGGAACTGTGCATAGAACGAGGCAGTAACGGCCAGATCCTCCTTCACCGAGACGAAGCCGGCGTTGGAAAGCTCCGCGCGCGTAGCGGCGATCTGTTGAGAGAGGGCATCCTGGCTCGCAGCATAGACGGCCATGGTGAAGTGGTATTCACCCAGCACAAAGTTACCCGAAGCGAGCTGGTCCATTGCCTGGTCCAGTTCGATGATCTGGCTGACGGCCTTATCGCCGGAAGAAATCATCATGCCCTTGGTCCGCTCCAACGCCTTGAGTGCGGCATGGCGTCCCATCGGGGTGAAGGAATGAGTGATGACGTATTCGAAATCCAGGTACTTCAGGCCATTGAGAATGCCGGGATAAGTCCCTTCGGTGTATTCCTTGATATTGAGAATGGCGCCGAAGTGGTTTTCGCCGCTGGGCGTGGTGAGCACGAAATCGCCGGTCTTGCTGGAGAAGCGTTGCTTGCTGACGGGCAAATAGCGATACACCGGCGCCGGCAGCACGGGTACGGGCTCGTCGATGCGGTTCAGCATGTAGCCGAAGAACTCCAATGTTTCGGAGAACACCACGCCGTTGCCGGACTCGTACATGCCAAGACGCTGGGGGGCATAATCCTTCAGCACCGCTTCCACGTTACCGGCCAGTTCGTGGATGGTGCTGATGGCGTGATCCTGCTCTGCCTTGAGCTTATCGAGGTCGCGAATTTTTTCGGCGAAGCGCTTGCCGCTGACAACGGGCCGGTAGATCAGCGTGAGGTAAAGCTCGTTCTGCATGAGCTTTTGTTCGGAAAGCGAACCGAAGTAGGCGTCCGACAGGTTCTGGTTGAAAGCCTGGTCGAAACGGCTGTTGTCTTTCAAGCGGCCCCGGCGGCGTATGTCATGCACCCAGAACGCGACGTTGGCGAAATCGGGTGCACGCAACGTTTGCAGCAAGCGGTTGAAACTGCCGTGGCGGTATTCGATATCCGATACATCCTTGCCGACGAAGGCCAAGCCATCCAGCCGCCACACGAGCAGGAAATCCCCACCGGTCGTTTTGATGACGGTGGGGGATACATGTGTCGACAGCGGGATGCATTCGCTGATGGGGGCGTCGGGTATCAACATGGCTTCATGCCGCTCTGAGGGTTAAAACCTAACGAGAAGGATTCAAAAAGTCTGTAGGCGCGCCCGCTCCGGCTGTTCAGCAAGAGCGGGTGGCCGTTTACTTGTCCTGTCCCGGTTGTCCGCGGTAGCTGTTGGGGGTGAACACCCACATGTCGTCGTGTTCCTTGAGGTTGCGCACGCGTGTGCGGAACTGAAGGCGCAAACCGAGCAGGCGGAAGATCATCTCGTCGCGCTTGGCCATTTGCCGCATCACGAAGATGACGAACGGGATAAGCGCAAGAAAGATGAGGTTGGTGTACATCGCCAACAGCAGGCATGAGCCGGCTCCGATGAAAAAGGGCACGTAAGGCACCCCCATGAACATTGGTGGGCGCGTGCAGCCACGGAACAGGGGATCTTTACGCATAGTGGTTCAGTAGCTGCACGACCATGGCGGTGCATTGCTGGGTGCCGGTGTCGCCGACGACCATCTTGGCAATTTGTGCAGCCGCGCCCACCAGCACGCCACCGATAAGGATGGGCGCTACATCAGTGATGCGCTTGTGGGCGAAGGCGATCTGGTAGCCGGAAAAGACGATGGCGATGGTGACCACGGCAATGGAGGCCATGTTCAGCAGGCCGGTGATGTTGTCGAAGAAGCCGCAGACTTTTTTATCAGAGCCGGCAAACCCGCCGTCTTGTGCGAATGCCAATTGGGGTAGTGCAAGGGTGGCAAGCACGATGAGGCCAAGCATCAGCACGGGCAGCATGTTTTGGAAGTGATACTTGGTGGCGAGCTGTTTCATCTCGGACTCCTTGTTGAGTGGGTTGCGGGGTGGAGAGTTGATGGCTGGTAGCGAATTTGCCGCCAGGTTTATGGCGAACACCTCGAAGCGAATCGAGGCTGGGCTGCCTGGCGGCCGTTGAGGCGAATGCGCAAAGCATTCGTTGGGCGAGTGGGACGGCGTTTCCGAGTTGAGAGCGCGCAGTTGGCGACTACTCCTTTCTTGTCATTCCAGCGAAAGCTGGAATTCAGCGATTTTTGGCGGGAAGGCACTGGATTCCGGCTTTCGCTGGAATGACGGACTTGGGTTCTGAGGTGACCCAAAATCGCCACGCTTGGAGCATCGCCAATAGGAACCGGCATGGCCGGCGATATGTGGTGCGGTGAAAGCAGTCGCTTCTCCATAGCGGACATTGCCTGCCCCGCGGTGTCAGAAAACGAAGGCTTCATCACGCACTCCCTGGCGCAAATCGGTGGGGTCGGCAGGTATGGAAGCGACGACTTGAGCTGGTGCAGGGCTAGCAACTGGATCGTTCGGGCCGCGCACTTGCGGCACGAAGATGTCGTTCGGCTCTGTGTTGCTAGCGGGGAGCGGGGCCGATGGGTTGTGTGCCGTCGCATCGGCTTGCCGCGGGTCAGAGCGCAAGTTGTCAGGGCGCGCCACGATGGGGGCGAGGACGGCATCTGCCACTGTGTCCAGAGCGATGCTGCGCATGGCAATGCGGTGCTCGCTGCTGTTGACCGGCAGCTTGGCGGTTGGCTCGGCATTGCGGTGTGTGGCAGCCACAGGAATAGCCGCGACCGGGCTACCTTCGAGCGTCAGGCTTCGACTGATGGAATCGTAGATTTTCTGCACGTACCCATCGCGATAACCGGTGACGAAATTACCGGAGTAGTAGCAACTGAAGGCTTTGCCCCAATCGTTGCCGGAGCTTGCGTAGCACTCGGCGAGAATGCGCGAGCCGGCGGCGAGATTGGTGCAGACGTCGAAGGCCTTTTCGTAGGTGTCCAGGCCGTATTTGCTAAGGTTGTAGCGATTGACCTGCGCGATGCCCACCGAAAAGTTGTAGTCCTGTTCTTCCAGCATGTGCACGGTGGCAATGGCCTCGGCCAAGTTTTGTGGCTGACGCACGAGTTGCTCGTCGACCACGCCGATGGCGAACGGGTTGTGGCTGGATTCGACGTGCACGACGTGCTGCATCACTTCCGCGGGCACGGCGAGATTCGGACAGCTCATCATTTCCAGGCTGGGAAGCATGGGTAGGGTTCTCACATGGCTTGCGCTTACAGAGCGCGGCCGGGGTTGAAGTCGATGCCGGTGATGTAGCGGCTGCCGGCGTGGGCCTTGATGTGCACGATGATGTCGATGGTCATCATCAGCAGGCGCTTGATGGTGGCGAACTCCAGGCCCGCGCCTTCCGCCGATGCCTTGACCATCAGCGCAAGCTGATCCCAGGTTTGTTCGGTACTGCCGGCATGGCAGCTGGTGATGGAGCCGGGGTGACCGGACGCGCAATTGCGGATGAAGTAGAACGCTTCGTCGCCACGCAGCTCGGCCAGGATGATGCGGTCGGGCTTCATGCGCAGGCAGGCTTCCATGCAGCTCTTGGCACTGACGTTGCTGGCGCTCTGGCCGCCCTTGGAATAGAGCAGATGCACCACGTTCGGCTGTTCGATGAATAGTTCGCGCGCGTCTTCGATTGTGATCAATCGTTCCGTGTGCGGTATGTGGTGCACCAGCGACTTCATGAAGGTCGTTTTGCCGCTGCCGGTGGCGCCCGCCACCACGATGTTCTTTTTGTCGAGCACGGCCTGGCGAAAAAAATCGCCGTAGCGGCGCTCCGCGCGCAGGCGCAGCAGTTCGCGATCCTGGTCGCTGAGGGCATGAGTATCCTCGACGATCTGCGCAAAGAAACCATCTTCCTGGTATTGCGCCAGTGTCCGGGTTTGCCGCGAGGGCAGGCGAATGGTGATGGATACCTTGCCGGCATCGCATGCCGGTGGCATGACGAATTGCGCGCGCTGTCCCGTAGGGAAAGTCAGCGACACTACCGGGTCGGTATCGGTGATGCGCTGCCCTGTATTGCTTTCGTTGACGACGGTGGTGCAGAACTGCCTGGCGCGCTCGAAGGTGAGCGTGGGCACTTCCACGCGATGCCAGCCGGTGCGGTTTTCCAGATACAGCTCGCCTGGCCGGTTGATGCAGATTTCCGTGACATCGGGTGATGCCATGAATGGCTTGATACCCAGGATTTCATACTGGTAATCGAGAAAGTCATGACTGACCTGGGCCACATTTGAACCGTCCATGAGGTTGCTCCGCGATGACTAGAAACGAGCAACCACGCCGCTGAAATCCACATCCTTGGCGACGTAGATGCTCACGACGGTACCCTGGTTGATGGTGACGGTGGCAGCTCGGTTGGCAGAGCGCTGCACGGCCTGATTGGCTAGATTCTGTACCGTTTGGGCGGTATTGCTTTCGAATGGTGTCTGGGTGACCACGCCGTTGCTGATGGTGGTTTGGCGAGGACCGTGCACGGCCGCTTCGTACTTGAAGGCGTCGCTGAGCAAGCTGATGAGCAACGCTGCGCCGATACGGCTGCCCCAGTGGGCGTTGTAGTGGCCGGGATGTCCGGACCCGCCGAGGTTATCCACGCCAGGGCTCGCCATGTTCACGTCGATGCCGGTGGGCGTAACGATGCGATCCCAAACAACATAGACGCGGTCGGTGGTGGGCTCCGTGTCGTATTTGCCCAGCACTTTGGAACCTTTGGGCAGCAACAGGCGCTTTCCGTTGAACGAGTAGACGGGTTCGGTGACCGTGCAAGAGGTGAAGCCCGGGTAATCGGTAACGACGCGCGTTTGCAGCACGCAGCGGATGAACGTACCGCGCAGCATCAAGGTGTCGGGGTTGTTCAAGGGCTGCGCGTTGGAGACGTCGGCGAGTGCGGAGACACCGCCAGGCAGCGTTGCCCGTGACGCAGCACCTTGGATGCCAGCCATCGCCGTATCGGACAAAGGCGCCGTGGTTTCCCCGGCCATGCGCCGCTCCCTCAATGTAGGGCCGTGTGGGGTGAGCGGTTCGGCAGGCGTTGTCGGCAACGGAAGCGCGGGGGTTTTCGGGGCAAGGGCGATCGGTTGTGCTGATTCCCTTGGCTGTGTGACAGGGCTGGCGGGCAAAGGCGACGGTGCCGGCGGCACGTTGACGGTTTCCTCGCGGGGTTTGGCCGGTGCGTCGCGACGGTGCGATACGCCGTTCATGAGCAGCAGCACACCTACGATGAGCACGGCAACAGTACCGCCAAGCACGAAGATGGCATTGCGGCTGCTTCGCTTGCCCTCGTTCGCGCGCAGCTGGGGTGCCGCCGCATCAAGATCGGGTGCGGCCGCCTGGCTGTATTGCTGGGTGTAGCTGTTGCCGGCTGCATCGCCGGCACCCTGGTTTTCTGGCTGATAAGGATTGTTCGTGCTCACTTCTTCGCACTCCTACGCAGGCCGATGACGTTGTCGCCGTGGCGGATGACCAGATAGGGGTACGTGCCATGGACGACGATGGTGTTGCCTTCGACAGAGGTGTTCACCGTGGCGTCTTCACCGTGTTCCTGTTCGCGCATGAAAACGGCGGGAAAATTGCCGGTGGGAAACTGCTTTATGTCGTTCATCTTGATATAGGTGAACTGGCCATCGTCATACACATTGACCGGAATCAGCCATGGCGGTGTGCGACTACGGGCTGCATAGTCGTAATCGAAGTTGTAGACACGCCCTTTCACGAGCGCGGTGTCCAGCTCGGCGGTTTGGCTGCTGCTGGTGTCGGCCTCATTGCTGAAACTGGCGTCGGCGGGATAAGTGAAGCTGATTTTGTATTGCACGCCCGCGCGCTTGGCCTGATCCAGATGTGTCCAGTCCGTGGCTACTACCTTCAATTCGAAAATATAGGTATGCGTTGCCGTGCGGATGATCATGTTGGTATCCACATCGACGTTCTTGGGTTTAAGGTAGAACACGTTTTCGCGCCGCGTGATGTCCCAGCCATTGCTGAAGCCGGTGCTGTAATCGAGGATTTTTTCGTGCGGGCTCAGCTCGATCTGCGTGGTGATGCCCAAGCCCGTGCGCACCTGATAGATGCGATCGGGTTGATATTGGTATTGCGGAAAGACCTGCGCACGCGCGTGCGGCGTAACACCTGCAAGCGCCAGGCATGCCATGCCCACCAGGGCTAATCCTTTGATTGCCTTCATTAGCGGCCTGCTCCATCGATAGCGTGTCTGGGAAGCGACGCTGGTGTTTTCGGCGGTGCCGCCGTCTCGGTTTGTTCAAGTGCTGGCGTGGTCGACAACGGTGCTTCGGGTGCGTTTGCCTCAGCCACGGGTGTGGCGGGCTCTGGCGAATCGGCCGGCGCGCGCACATGCACTTCATCGGGTGGGGCCGTGGCGTAGTCGTTATCCACGCGATAGCTGGTGACCTGGAAACCGAGTGGATTTTCGATCCGCGCCTGTTCGTCCATTTGCAGGTTTGGCTTGTAGATGAATTGGAGGTTCGCGATCTTGCTGTCCAGCAATTGGCTTGCACGGGTCTGCTTGTTATAGAGGCTGCGCTGGAAGCGCACCGTGGCCCCTTGGGTTGCCTGCTGCGTGCCGCCACCGCTCAGCGTGATGCTGAGAATCTTGATGCGAATCGCGCGATCCTTGCCGTAGACGGCATAGGGACTGCTTGGGTTATTTGGAGCGTGCAATGCACGGTAGGGAGCGGCAACCTCGGGCGAGGACATGGTCAGCGTGGTGGTCCAGTCGCGCAGGTTCATCATGGCGACGTCGTAGGATTCACGCGCCAGAATAAAGTGCGCCACATTGCTGCGGTTGATGGCTTCGCTTGTGGAAAGACGTTGGCTGGCGACGTCGTCGGTCAATCGCGTAATGGTGCTGGTGCCGGTATAGGCGTCAGCCATCACGATGTAAGGGACCTTTTCCTTCAGCGGCAGCATGTAGAAATAGCCGCCTGCAAGGATCATCGCCATCACGACTGCGCTAAAAGCAACCCACCACGCGCGGCGTTCGCTGCGTTTGGCGAGATCGGCTACGGTAATTTCGTAGTTGATCGACTTGGTGACGGTGTCGTCAATGCGTTGGCTGGAAGTACGTTTGAACATCATGGCTGACCGGCGGGCGCTGCTGGGGTGGTTGCGTTCGCGGTGGCTTCAGCGCGCGCGGCGCTGGCCGAGCGCACCAGGATCTGGCGGTTGTCGGCGGAAATGAGTACATCCTGCTGGGCGTAAAGCGTGTTGAGCTTGGCGATCGCTTCCTGGACATCGGTGGTGTGCAGCTGCGATACAGGCGTGTACAACGCGAAGTCCGATGACAGCAGGTAAGAAAGCTGCCAACCCGAATCCTTCGCCCAGCGCGTGAGCATGGTCTTGAGCGTGCCATCCATAGGCGCTGCATAGAAGGTATATGCCTTGGTGAGCGGAATTTCCGTCGGTGCACTCTGGTAGTGATTCACCGGCTTCCACCTGCCACCAAAATCCTTGGCAGCAGGCGTAGCGCAAGCGGTAAGCGTGAGGATGATTAAAAGCACTGCCGCCCGCAGGCATCCATGCCGAAAAAATTCGAGATCCATCGTCGTGTCGGTGTTCCCCAAGAACGAGGAAAAATCATACCTTTGCAGGTACGGCCGGCAGATATCAGCTAATCAGCAGCTGTCTTGTGCGTGCTGGGCTCTTCCTTGCTCGCATGAATGCCAGCTATGCCGTGTGGGCTTTTTCGTTTGAAACGGGGCGGGAGTCCTGCGGACACAGGATTTGGCGCACGCCCGCAGTTTGGGGTGCGAACCCCAAATGGATGTCTATACGTACGGAATGCCGGGGCTTGCGCCCCAAGCCTGCATCAGGCGCGCAGCAACGCCGGTGTCGCGTTGGCGCCGACGGCTTCCAGCATCGCCTTCACCACGTGGTGGTTGCCCGCGATGACGTTGCCGCTTTCGGGAATGCCTTCACGACCGGCGAAGTCGCAGTATTGGCCGCCGGCTTCGCGCACCAGCAGTACGCCGGCTGCCATGTCCCAGGGTTTCAGGCCGATTTCAAAGAAGCCGTCGTAGCGGCCGGCGGCGGTGTAGGCGAGGTCGAGTGCGGCGGAGCCGGAGCGGCGGATGTCTTCGGCCTGGGCAAGCAGGGCGCGCGTCATGGCCAGTTGCGATTCAAGATGCGCGCGCTGGCGGTAGGGGAAGCCGGTGCCGATCATCGCGCCGTTGAGGTTCTCGCGTTTGCTGACGCGAATGCGGCGGTCGTTGAGATAAGCACCGTCGCCTTTGCTGGCGGTGAAGAGTTCGTCGCGCAGCGGGTCGAACACCACGGCGTAGACCGGCTCGCCCTTGTCGAGCATGGCGATGGAAACACAGAAATGGGGAATGCCGCGCAGGTAGTTGTGCGTGCCATCGAGCGGATCGATCACCCACACCAGCGGGCTCTTGCCGATCGCGCCGCTTTCTTCGGCGAGGATGGCGTGGGTGGGATAGGCGCGGCGTAGTTCTTTGACGATTTCGGCCTCGGCCAGACGATCGACTTCGGAGGCGAAGTCCATGCGTTGCTTTTCAACGACGTTGAGACCGTCGATGCGGTTCATGTAACGCAGGATCACGTTACCGGCGGAGCGCGCGGCGCGTACCGCGACGTTGACGGCGGGTCTGGTCATGGCTTTGGCTTGGCAAAAGAACGGGTTAGCGGTCGGCCATGGTAGCAGAGCGGCCGGAGGCGGGCGAGCGACCGCAGGGGCGGCAAGCGCTATCGCCCCTTCTTGGCGGAGCCTCGACTATCCTTGCCACCCTCCTGAATGCCTGATGTTTCGCCGCATGAGCGTTATTGCCGACCTTCCCAGCCGCTTCCGCTTCGTTCTTGTTCGCACGTCCCATCCGGGCAATATCGGCAGCGCGGCGCGGGCCATGCGGACCATGGGCTTTACCCGCATGGAGCTGGTTTCGCCGCATCGTTTTCCCGATCGGGAGGCTTCGGCCATGGCGGCAGGCGCGGATGACGTGCTGGAAGGGGCCGGCGTACATGCCGGCTTGGTGGATGCGCTGGCGGGCGCCAGTTTCTCCCTGGGCCTGTCCGCGCGGCGCCGTGGGGTGAACTTGCCGGAGCTCACGCCACGCGAAGCGGCGCAGCAGGCGCTGGCCGCGGCGGAGCGTGGCGGGCAGGTAGCTCTAGTGTTCGGCAATGAGCGCACTGGGCTGGAGAACGAGGAGCTCGCGCGCTGCCATGCGATGGTGCGCATTCCCAGCGTGGACGATTTCAGTTCGCTCAATCTTGCGCAGGCGGTGCAGGTGATGGCCTATGAATGCCGCCTGGCGTTGCTGGGTGAGAACGTGCCGGTACCGCCGCCGCTGCATGACGAGCCGCCGGCCGATGCGGCGCAGATGGAGCGTTTCTTCGAGCATCTGTTGCAGACGCTGGACGATATCGATTTCCACAAGGGACGTGCGCCGACCATGATCATGTTGCGGCTACGCAAGCTGTTTTTGCGCGCGCAGATGGATGAGCGCGAGTTGCGCATGTTGCATGGGATTTTGGCGGATGCGCAGCGGATGGCGCGGTTGGCCGGCGAAAAAAAATAGGAATGTAGGTTGGGTTGGCGCAGCGTAGCCCAACAGATGCTGGGGGATCGTCGAAGATCGTTGGGTTACGCTGCGCTAACCCAACCTGCGCGTTCAATCATTGCTCGTCGTCTGCTAACTCAATATGCGGCGCTGGCGTTACCAGCAATTTGTCGATACGCGCGCCATCCAGATCTACCACTTCAAAGCGAATACCGCGCCACGCGAACACTTCGCCCGTTTGCGGGATATGACCCAGTGCCGCCATCACCATGCCAGCGGCGGTGCGGAAGTCGTGCTCGTCTTCGCCGGGCAAGTGATCGAGGTGCAGCAGTTCGCGCAGGTCGTCGGTGGAAAGTGCGCCATCGATCAACCAGGTGCCGTCCGCGCGCTGCACGATGGGCGAGTCTTCTTCGCTGCTGCCATGGCCGAGCTGGCTGGCGCCGACCACTGCGGCGAGCAGGTCGTTGAGGGTCACGATACCGTCGATGTCGCCGTATTCATCCACCACCAGCGCCATGGGCGTTTCGGCGTCGCGGAATTCTTCCAGCAGATCGAGCGCACGTGCCGTGCCGGGTACGTAGAGCGGCTTGGCGAGGGTGCGGAACAAATCCAGCTTGCCCTTGGCGAGGCCGCCGAGCAGGCTTTTTACTTCCATCACGCCGACGATGTCGCTTTCGTCACTGCGATAGACGGGATAGCGCGAGTAGGAGGTTTCCCGCAGCACTTCCAGGTTTTCTTCCATCGATGCATTGATGTCGAGCCAGGCGATGCGCATGCGCGGCGTCATCACGCTGTCTACCGTACGGTCACCCAGGCGCAACACGCGGTTGACCATGGCTTGTTCGTCAACGTCGAGCACGCCCTGTTCGGTGCTTTCAGCCACCAGCAGGCGGATTTCTTCTTCCGTGGCAGCGTTGTCGCCCTGTTTCTTCACGCGCATCAGCCGCAGCAGCACGGTGCTGGAACGGTTGAGCAGCCACACGAACGGTGCCGTGGCGCGCGAAAGTATCAACATCGGCATGCCGACGATGCTCGAAACCTTTTCCGGCGCGGAGAGCGCCAGGCGCTTGGGTACCAGCTCGCCGACCACGATCTGGATGAAGGAAATCACCATAAAGCCGAGTACGACGCCGATGATCCGCGTGTAAGGCGCCAGCCAGGCGATGCTGCCGTCATGCAGCATGTCGCTGATGTGCGCGCCGATGGCATCGCCGGCGACCGAACCGGTGATCAGCATGACCAGGGTGATGCCCACCTGCACGGTAGACAGGAAATGCTCCGGCGCCTCGGCATGCCGCAGGGCGACCTGGGCGCGGCGGCTGGAGCGGGCCATCTGCTTGAGCCGGCTTTTGCGCGAGGCAACCAGCGCCATTTCCGACAGCGCGAAAAAACCGTTGCAAAGGGCGAGGAGAAGGACGAGCGCGATTGTGGTCAGCATCGCGACAGGGCATCAGGTGCGGGCATGGCGTTCAGTGTAAGGCACGTGAGCCGCTGCCGGGATAGCCCGAGGTGATGCGGTGCCGCAGGGGGCTCCTGTAACATTCGCGAAATAATTGCCCTCCCTAGCGCAGATTCCCGCATGTTTTCACTCCAGACGATTTTCGGTAAAGGCGACAAGTTCTACGGCCTGCTGGAACAGAGCGCCGAAGCCGCCCGCGAAAGCGCCAAGGCCCTGCATGAACTGGTATCCCTGGCCGACCACACGCCGGTCATGGCTGCCTTCGCCGCCGCCCGCAAGCGGGAGAAGGCGCTGGCCACGCAGATCAGCGAAGAGCTGGTCAATACCTTCGTCACCGCGCTGGATCGCGAAGACATCGAGGCGCTCAATAGCACGCTCTACAAAATCCCCAAAAGCGTAGAGAAGTTCGCCGAACGCTACACCATCGTCACCAGCCGCCTGCAGGGCGTGGACTTCAGCCAGCGCACCTTGGTGCTGACGCGATCCACCGACGTGGTGGTGGAGATGATCGGCGAATTGCGCCGCGGCCTGCGCATCGACCCGGTCAAGAAGCTGCAGGACCGCATGCAGACGCTGGAGTCGGAAGGCGACCGCATGCTGCTGGCGCCATACCGCACGCTTTACCTGGAAAGCGACGATGCGATGCGCGCGATGCTGGCCAAGGATCTGTTCGAGCTGATCGAGAAGGCCATCGACCGCTGCCGCGACGTCGGCAATACCGTCTACTCCATCGTGTTGAAGAACTCCTGAGGAGTACGCCTTGCACGTTCCATCTCATGCATGGCGCGCACTGATGGGAGTGTGCGCATGAGCCTAGGCTTGGTCATCGCGGTCGTGCTGATCGCGCTCATCTTCACTTACATCAACGGCTTTCATGACACCGCCAACTCGATCGCCACGGTGGTGGCGACCAAGGTGCTGTCACCGGGCCAAGCGGTGCTGCTGGCCGCGGTCACCAACATGATCGGCGCCATGTGGGGCACCGCGGTGGCGGCCACCATCGCCGCCGGCATCGTCAATACTGGCGTGGTGCATGCGGGTTCGGAGCTGCTGATCTGCGCGTTGCTCGCGGCCATCGTATGGAACCTGATCACCTGGTGGCTGGGTCTGCCCTCCAGCTCCAGCCATGCGCTGGTCGGTGCGCTGGTCGGTGCGGCGATCGCCGAGGCTGGCGGCAATTTCCAGGCGGTGATCTGGGCGCAGGGCGGTGCGCACTGGTGGGAGGGCAAGGGCGTGCTGCCCAAGGTAGTGATGCCGATGGTGGTGTCGCCGGTGATGGGTTTCGCCTTGGGTTTCCTGCTGATGGGCGGCCTGTATGCGCTGCTGGCGTGGTTCGCTTCCCGCAAGGGATTCTTACGCCACCTTGGCCGCACGCCATTCGTCAACAGCTTGTTCGGCAAGGCGCAGATCCTGTCGGCCAGTGCGATGGGCCTGGCGCACGGCATGAACGATGCGCAGAAGAGCATGGGCATCATCGCCCTGGCACTGGCCAGCGCCACCGCGGCAGGTCGGTTCGATCACCTGCCGGAGTGGTTGTCGTTCTTGCGCATCCATGAATCCACCGCGGGTGGCTTTGCCGTGCCGCATTGGGTGGCGGCCGTGTGCGCGCTCACGATGGCCGGCGGTACGGCGGGCGGTGGCTGGCGCATCATCAAGACGCTCGGTCACAAGATGGTGAAGCTGCATCCCATCAACGGCTTTGCCGCCGAGGGCAGTTCGGCGTTGGTGATTTTGAGTGCCTCGGCATTCGGCCTGCCGGTGTCGACCACACACGTGGTGTCGTCGTCGATCATGGGCGTGGGTTCGGCCAAGCGCTTCAATGCGATCCGCTGGTCGGTGGTGGAGCGCATGGTGTGGGCGTGGATACTCACCCTGCCGGTGACGGCCTTGATCGCCTACGGGTTTATTTACGTGGCGCGGCAGTTTCTGTGAACGTGGGCTGGGATTGAGTCCCAGCTTCTTTGTGGCATCTGATGCTGGGATTTCATCCCAGCCTACGATTAGTCATTTCATCCCAGCCTACGATTAGTCCCAGCCTCGATTAGAAGCTGTCGCCACTTTCCACAATCAACTGTTCCAGCTGATCGCCCAGCGTGCCCAGTTCGCTGATCAAGCGCATCAGCTCCTGCCCATTCACCAGCTCGTACGGCCGGTTCTCGCATAGGTGCAGGTAGGGCGAGCCGCCCAGGTCCGCCACCGCCAGAAAGCCCACCCGCTGTTGCCAATTGAAGCGCAGGCAACGCTTGGGATCGGCACCCGACAACGGACCGATCGGCGTGGAGATGCGCAGGTAACGGCGGCCGCCTTCGTCTTCCAGTTCGGCCAGATAGATGCCTTGATGGCGATCCTCCGGCAGGCACAGGTCGAAGCTGATCACGTACGGATCGTTCCGCCGCAGGGTATGCAGGCTGCTGATCAGCGAACGCACGGCTTCGAAGTGATGCATGCGGTGATCCTGGCGGGAGCGGGTTCGCTGCTACTCTGCCACGAGTCGGGGATAAGCGGATCAAATCTGCGTAAAGTGCACACCGTCATGAAACCGGAATACCTGAAAGTCTTCGAAGCCATTGCGGCCATTCCGCCCGGCCGTGTCGCCAGTTATGGCGCCATCGCCGCGCGCGCCGGCCTGCCGGGCCGTGCCCGACTGGTAGGGCGACTGCTGGGTGAAGTGCCCGATGGCATGACGCTGCCATGGTTTCGCGTGTTGCGCTCCAGCGGGCAGATCGCCATGCCGCCCGGCAGCCGCGGTTTTCGTGAGCAATGCCGCTTGCTGCGCGCGGAAGGCGTGGAGGTGAAGAACGGCCGCGTGCCGCTGTCGCGCTTCGGCCTGGATGCGGATGTGGATCGGGAATTGTGGGGCTTGCGCTGATCACTTCTTGCCGACGGACTTCCCGGGACGGTTACCACTGACGCGGATCATTGCTCGAAGGCTTGGCCCGAACGAAATAAGCTTGTCGCAAGATGGCTCCCTTACTCCAACCGTCGCCCCGCGCAAGTTGTGAAAAAACGGATGTTTTGCTCGTCATTCCAGCGAAAGCTGGAATCCAGTGTCTTGATTCGGAAGCAAAGTCACTGGACCCCAGCTTTCGCTGGGGTGACGTATCCGGTTTTTTCAAGCTTGCGGGAGAGATAGAAAAACAAAAGCATGCCCGCCACGCCTCTAGAAATTCTGCAAAGCGTTTTCGGTTACGCACACTTTCGCGGCCCTCAGCAAGCCATCGTCGAGCACGTCGCCGAAGGCGGCGATGCATTGGTGCTGATGCCAACGGGCGGCGGCAAATCGCTGTGCTATCAGATTCCTGCGCTACTGCGGCAAGGCACCGGCATCGTGGTGTCACCGCTGATCGCATTGATGCACGATCAGGTAGATGCACTGCGCGAAGCAGGTGTATCAGCGGCCTATCTCAACTCCAGCCTGGATGCGTTTGAGCAGCGCGAGGTAGAGCGCAAGCTATCGGCTAGCGAACTGGATTTGCTGTACGTCGCGCCGGAGCGCTTGCTTACTTCACGTTTCCTCGAGCTGCTGGATCGCACGGAAGTGGCGCTGTTTGCCATCGACGAGGCGCATTGCGTGTCGCAGTGGGGCCACGATTTCCGGCCGGAATACCGCGAGCTGACCATCCTGCATCAACGCTATCCGCAGGTGCCGCGCATCGCGCTTACCGCCACCGCCGATCCGCGCACGCGCGAGGAAATCGTCGAGCGCTTGGTGCTGCAGGATGCGCGTCAGTTCGTGTCCAGCTTCGACCGGCCGAACATCCGTTACACCGTGACGCAACGCCATAATCCGCGCAGCCAGCTGATGAGTTTTCTGGATGGCCACCGCGGTGACGCCGGCATCGTCTATTGCATGAGCCGGCGCAAAGTGGACGATACCGCCGCGTGGCTCAGCGAGGCGGGTATCGAAGCGTTGCCCTACCACGCCGGTCTCGATGCGGCGACGCGCATGGCCAATCAGCAACGCTTTCTGCGCGAAGACGGCATCGTGATGGTGGCGACAGTGGCGTTTGGCATGGGTATCGACAAACCCGACGTGCGCTTTGTCGCTCATCTGGATTTGCCGCGCAGCATGGAAGGCTATTACCAGGAAACCGGCCGCGGCGGCCGCGATGGTTTGCCTGCGGAAGCGTGGATGGTCTATGGCCTTTCCGATGTCGTGACGATGAGCCAGATGATTGCGCAATCCGAATCCGGCGATGAGCGTAAGCGCATCGAGCGTTCCAAGCTCGACTCCTTGCTTTGCTACGCGGAAGCCACCGCATGCCGTCGTCAATTGCTGCTGGCTGCGTTCGGCGAAACATTTGACGCCCCGTGCGGCAATTGCGACAACTGCCTGAATCCACCCAAGACCTGGGATGCCACGGTTCCTGCGCAGAAAGCACTATCGGCGGTGTATCGCAGCGGCCAGCGCTTTGGCGCGGGACACGTGATCGACATTTTGCGCGGCATCGACAGCGAGCGTATGAGCCAGCTCGGGCATGATCGCCTCAGCACATTCGGCATCGGTGCTGATATGGATGAAAAGCAGTGGCGTTCGGTGTTTCGCCAATTGCTGGCTGCTGGCTTGCTGGCAACGGATGCAGAAGGTTTTGGCACCTTGCGCCTTACAGCGGCCAGTCGCGATGTGTTGGTTGGCAATCAATCGATACATATGCGCGAGGAAACGCGTCCCGCGCGTCGCGCCTCACGTCGTCGCGATAGCCAGCTGGTAACAGGCGCGAGCCTGGGTATCGAAGCCTACGAGCAGCCGATGTGGGACGCGTTGCGCGGCTTGCGCTCGCGTTTGGCCAAGCAACACGGTGTGCCGGCGTATGTGATTTTTCACGATGCCACGTTGCTGGCGATGTTGCGCGCGATGCCGGAGAACGAAGAAGAACTCGCGTCGATCAGTGGAGTTGGTGAGGCCAAGCTCAAGCGTTATGGGCGCGATTTTCTGGAAGTGATCAACGCGAAGGAATAAACACCATCCGCGATGCTTAATTTCCTGCTGCCGTCATTCCCGCGAAAGCGGGAATCCATCTTCGCCAATGCCCCACAGCAAATGGCTTCCCGCTTTCGCGGGAATGACGGCTCAGGGTGGATGCGTTACTAGAAGGCCGTGACCGATCATCCATGATCAGTCACGTCACGATTGGGCCGATTCCACACGCGACGCGCACGACGCACGCGTGGCTGCGAAGGATCCATGCCACTAACCCGAATGCCATTGGTGGCGCGCGCCAGACGGGCGTGCGGCAGATAGGCGGCCTCGGCGACGTAGCGCCATTGACTCAGCTTCTGCGGCAGGCGCGCCTGTGGCCACGCTTCGAGCAGCGCGTCCAGCGCCGCCTCGGCGGAATCATGCCGGGCCACTTCTTTGGCCTCGACCAACGAACGCCAGCGGTGGCCATGCTTGACGATACGAAACAAGCCACGGCTGGAAGGAAAAACATACTGCGAAACCATCGGGATATTCTCCCAATCCGATGGTGAAAGCATCGCGCACACTGATGACGGAAGGATGATTGCCATGCGTCACTACGATGGCGAGGCGTGATGTTTTTGTGAGTGATGTGCGCGGTGCGTTAGAAACGTGTGAGATCAGTCGGCGTGGCAGGCGATGCCAAGCGCATTGGCAATAGTTTCGCCGGCAGCCAGCGGCGCCAACATGCCGTCGTGCATGCCCTTGGTCCACCATTGCCAGCCTTCGCCGGTATAGCGGGCCCCGCTGCCGGAGAGGGCAACGTGCAAGGTGTGCGTCTCGCCCTTGAGCTTGATGACGGCGGTGTTGTTGTCCGGATAGCTGGCCTGTACGGTCTGTCCATCACTGCATGTGTAGTTCACCCATGCATCGGTGTGGCCGGAGGGCGTTGATGCGCAGCCGCACAGTGCGAGCGTCAATGCGATCAAGACGCTGCGTCGGTTCATGAGTCGCCCCTTTTCCGTATTCGGCACAGCATAAAGCCATCGCCCTGTGAGCCGATGGCTTGCTTTTTAAGGGAATGACGCCGAGTTAAGTATCGTCGCCCCGGCGAAAGCCGGGGCCCAGTGCCTTTGGAGATCCCAAAGGCGCTAGGTCCCGGCTTTCGCCGGGACGACGGTTCAAAATTTACTGCAACGCAGATTGTGCAAGTTTCTTGATCTGATCAGGATCAGTAATGCCTACCTGACGATCCGTTTCCTTTTCACCTTTGAAGGCAATCAGCGTGCTCTGCTGGACGATTCCAAGCGCACGCTTTTCCTCGGTCTGCTTGTCGTAATCCAAGCGCAGGATGACGAGCTTGTCGAAGGCTGGATCTTTGGCGAGCGCGTCGATCGTCGGCTCCTGCTTGCGGCAGGTGGGGCACCAGCTGGCATAGGCATCCACCAGCACCGGTTGGCCGGCGGCTTGCGCGGCTTTCAGTGCGGCCGTGGTGAACGGTTGAATGGGCTGCGCCATCAATGGCGTGGCGGCGATCAGACCAAGCACCAGGGCGAGGGAGAGCTTGCGGAGAAAAGACATCGACAGTTCCTTCTTGTTGTGGTGACACGGATGTATTCGCAGCAGACATCGCGTGGGTTACACGTAACCTCGCAAGGTTGTTCAACGAAAGGTGGAGAGAGCTTTCACAAGGAGTTGAACATGTTGATCCCTAAGCCCGAGTGTTTTGCCCGTGCAGGAGTACACGCATGAGCGGCGCTCTCAGTCCGGCCGTTGCCTACGCCGCGGGTGCATTGACCGTCCTTTCACCGTGCGTGCTGCCATTGATTCCCATCGTGCTCGGCAGCGCAGCGCAACGCCATCGCTTAGGGCCACTGGCGTTGGCATTAGGTCTGGTGGCGTCGTTCACGGTTACCGGTTTTGTCATCGCTGCGTTCGGCGCATCAGCGGGGCTGAGTCCGGAAATGATTCGCTTGTGGAGCGCCGTGTTGCTGCTGCTCGTAGGCGTGGTGCTGGTTGTTCCGCGCCTGCAGTTATGGTTTGAACATGCGGCGGGTCCACTCGCCAATTGGGCGGGCGAACGCCAGGCGCGGCTGGAACAGTTCGGCCTGGCAGGGCAGGCGGGTATTGGCGTGTTGCTCGGCTTGGTGTGGAGCCCTTGCGTGGGGCCGACTTTGGGTGCAGCGACGTTGCTTGCGGCGCAAGGTAAAGATCTTGGGCAGGTTGCCTTGGTGATGGCGGCATTTGCGCTCGGCATCGCGACGGTATTGCTGATCCTGGCGCTATTCGCGCAAAGCCTGATGGCGCGTTGGCGCGGTAGGTTAATGGAGGCCGGTACGCGCGGCAAGCGCGTACTTGGCGTACTTATCGTGCTGGTTGGCGTGTTTATCATCACGGGCACCGATCGACATCTCGAAGCTGCCCTCATTGGCGTATTGCCGGACTGGGTAACGAATCTCTCGACGTCGCTGTAAGCCATCTGGCTGGCCGTGCATGTCTGCACGGCCAGCGCCAGCTCTCGCGTTTAGTTAGTGCCGATGATGCGCCCCGATTGCGCATCGATTTGCAAGGTCACCTTTACGCCAGCATTGTTCTTCGCCTTCGCCGTCCAAATGCCGTGATCGAAATCGACATCATGCACGTGCGTATAGCCTTCCGAAGAAAGCATGGCGCGCACGTCTGTTTCGTTCAGGGTTGACACCTGCTTGTTTGGATAAGCCTTGCCGGTGAGCGGATCTACGCGCAGTTTCACGCGTGAGCCATCACCACTACGGGCGCGTGCTGTCCACACGCCATCTTTGAAATCGACATCGTGGACGTCCGTGTAGCCTTGCTGTGTCAGTTGCGTAACGATCTCATGTTGAGTCAACGCAGCATGCTCATCTTGCGCCATGGCCATGCCGGCACAGCCCAACGCCAATGCCATGGTCAATGAAGCGATCTTCTTCACGGACTTACCCTCGCTGCCTGTGAGTGCCTGGAGTGTTGGTCGCAAGCAATCAATCGGCGGTGAAGAAAACATTAGCCGGGTAGGGGAGTGTTCATGCTGTGCACATGCGCCGTTCAGTGCGTGTGCTCGACGACTCTGGGTAGAAATCCCATGGCACTAACTTAAGCACCGTCGTCCCGGCTTCCGCCGGGACGACGGTTCAAGGTAATTCAAAATATTCCAGCGAATTGCGGCTCACATAGAGCCATTAGATAAAGATCAACGTTGCGGAATATGCATCAATCGGACGCCGCGCAATGGTCGTTGGGACAAGCAAAGTCGACCTCGGCGCCGCGGCCTACGACCAATGGAATGTTGGAACGTGTATCGACGGTCTGGCCGTCTTTCTGCAGCGTTACGGTGTAATCGCCCGTCGGCAGCGAGCTGAGCTTGTAGCGGCCCTTTTTGTTTACGGTTTCGTGGCGTTGAAAACCTGTCGTGCTATGCGCCGTCACGGTTGTTCCCGAGGGAGCCTGGCCGAAGATGGTAGAGGTTGTCGACTGCGCGTACGCGATAGATACGGGCAGGACGGCAGCCAGCGCAATGATGATGGCTGTATTGGCTGGCGAAAATGACCGGCAGGTTTTGAAGCGCTTATTGCTGTACATGGAAACTCCTGTTTCACGAGTGACAATCGAGTTGCGCTAGCCGTATGGCTTGGTTGGCCATCGGCGCAAGCCATGCTTGCTGAAAAGGCAATGCCGGTTTTTAGCTTCCCTGTATCGGCTGCTCGCGTTACCGCTCTCCCTGTACGCTGAGCCGGATGCGCCCAGACGTGTTGGACCCATACCCCCATGGGTCATTCGAATGTGATCATTTGTCAGCCATGGCTTTGCCGTCAAATGCCATGGGTCACGTGCAGAAACGAAAAAGCCCGCTCGATGAGCGGGCTTTTTCGTGGAATGCGATGGTGGCCGGGGACGGAATCGAACCGCCGACACGGGGATTTTCAATCCCCTGCTCTACCAACTGAGCTACCCGGCCAGAGGGCAACCATGTGTTGCATGGAGCCGCTCATTAAATCCGAAGGCGGGGTTTACGTCAAGACTCCGCATCCGGCGGCTTGTAGCCTTCAGGCTTTTTCGCCTCGCCGCCGAACAGGAATTTCTCCATCTCGCCGCCCAGGAATTGGCGCGACTTGGGATCAAGCGGGTTGATGCGGTATTCGTTGATCAGCATGGTCTGGTGGGCCAGCCACTGCTGCCAGGCGGGTTTGGAGATCTCGGCAAAAATGCGTTGGCCCAGCGGGCCGGGCCAGGGGGCGAAATCCAGGCCTTCGGCATCGATGCCGAGTTTGGCGCAATGAACGGTGCGGCTCATCGAAATATCTCTATTTGGTTTTTACGATGCAGTGGGTTCGGGCAGCGCCATCAGCAGCGAGCGCACCGGTGCCGGTAGCCCGAGTGCAGACAGTTCGCTGACGGTGCACCATCGCAGATCGGCATTATCGGCGATGGCGTGCGCGGCTGTCGCGCCGTCGAATAGCAGCGGCTGGATCTGCAGGCGATAGTGGCTGAAGACGTGCACGAAGGGCGTGAGTGCTTGCGTATCGTCGATGCGCGCATGGCGTTGCGCTTCGCGCCAGGCATCGTCGGTGCCGTCGGCTTCCGGCAGGCTCCACAGGCCAGACCAAACGCCTTGCGCGCCACGCCGCTGCAACAGCACGCGGCCGTCGGCATCGCGCAGGATCAGCATGGTGGTGCTGCGGGTAGGGATCGTCTTGCCCGGTTTGGGTGTTGGCAGCTGCGCGGTCAGGTTGTCGCGATGGGCAACGCAATCGCTTCGCATGGGGCACATGGCGCACAACGGACGCGTACGCACGCACACGGTTGCGCCCAGGTCCATGATCGCCTGTGTGTAGTCGGCCGTACGTTCGCCCGGTGTATGCGCATCGGCGTGTTGCCAGAGTTGCTTCTCGACCTCGCGCTCGCTTGGATGCCCCACGATGCCGTGGTAACGCGTCAGCACGCGTTTCACGTTGCCGTCGAGGATCGGGAAACGCAGTCCATATGCCTGCGCCAGGACGGCACCTGCAGTAGAGCGGCCGATGCCGGGCAGCGCAGCCAACGCTTCGAAATCGCGTGGCAGTTCGCCGCCATGCTGTTCCATGCACACTTGCGCGGCTCGATGCAGAAAGCGTGCGCGACGGTAATAGCCAAGGCCAGACCACAGCGCAAGCACCGTGTCTTCATCCGTTGTCGCAAGATCGCGCAGCGTGGGCAGTTGCGCTATGAAGCGCTGAAAATAGGGAATGACCGTGATCACCTGCGTTTGCTGCAGCATGATTTCCGACAGCCATACGCGATAGGCATCGCGCGGATGTTGCCAGGGCAGGTCGTGGCGGCCGTGGCGATCAAACCAGGCGAGCAGGGCGGATGCGAAGGGAGTCACTGCGGTCGTGGCGCTAAAGGCATGGCGGAGGCGGGAGGCGCCGTGCTTTCCGCCGTGGCGGGGACGGCATCGCCGGTTTGCACGCTCAACCCTTCGATGTGAACTTTGCCGACGTCGAGCGTGGCCATGTCGACCTGGCCGTTGCCGGGCGGTGTGGACAACTCCGGTCCCTGCGGACTGGTCAGCTGATTCCACCACTGCGCCAGCGCGAGCGGTGGCAGTTCGAGATCGATATGGTTGCCGGTGCCGAGCAGTTTCAGATGCAGCAGCAGGGGTTTGCCATGCATGGGCGGCGCAAGCATGACGGCCGCGTCGTAATCGCCTTGTTCGGCAAGATGGAATTTGCCTTGCAGCTGCATGGACGCATTCGCCGAACCTGTCCAGTAAGCATGGCCGGCGAGTTGCAAAGTGGTAGCGCTGCTGTCGGAAACATGGATGTTGATGGCATCGAGTTTCAGCGCGCCGTTGGCAATGCTCGGCACGCTGGAAAGCTGCCAGCGCAGCGGCGTGCCATCGGTTTCCTTCGCGGACAGATTGATCCAGAAGGCCTGTCCAGGTGCGAGTCGCCCGGTGTCGAGCGATACATCGCTCAACCATTCGCTGTTGTTCTGCACCACACTGCCGTTACGGATGCGCACGCCAGTGGCAATGCGCGGAATTTCGTCAGGCACCGTCGCCGATTGCGGCGGCAGGTTCATCAGCCACGCTTGTAGCGCATCCAGATCCACGCGTGGTGAATTGATCTGCATGCGCGAGATCACCACTTCGCGACCGAACACGGTGCGCCATGGCAATACCAGTCTTCCATTGGCGGCGAGCAGGATCGGCATCGCGTTGGGGCCGGCGCCGCTTGCCGTGAGCGTGATGCCTTCCAGTTGCAGCGCTGGGCGCGGAAACAGCGTGGGGCTCGCCGGGCTGGACAGTGCCAGCTGCAGGCCAACTTCGTGCGCCTGCTGTTGCAGCATGGCGGTGAAGCGATCGGGTTGCAGCAGCAGGTACAACGCCACCAGTACCACCAGCGCGACGGCGCCGGCGATGCTGGCAAGACCAATCAGCAGCCATCGCAGTGGGCGCGGGAGCATCCTAGGCTCGTGCAAATTCGGCGGGCAGCAAGCCGTCGACGTAGGCATCCGCATCGAACACACGCAGGTCCGTAGCGGTTTCACCCAAGCCGACAAAGCGGATCGGCAAGCCGAATTCACGCGCCAGTGCGAACACCACGCCGCCCTTGGCGGTGCCGTCGAGCTTGGTCACTACCAAGCCTGTTACGCCCACGATCTGGCGGAACTGGCGCACCTGGTTCACGGCGTTCTGGCCGGTTGTGCCATCGATCACCATCAGTACTTCGTGTGGCGCCTCGGTATCGAGTTTCTTGAGCACGCGGGCGATCTTGCCCAGTTCGTCCATCAAGCCGCCTTGCGTGTGCAGGCGGCCGGCGGTGTCGGCGATCAGCACGTCGGCGTTGCGCGACCGCGCCGCTTGCAAGGCATCGAAAATGACGCTGGCGGCGTCGGCGTCCTGGCCTTGTGAAATCACCGGCACCTGGTTGCGTTCGCCCCACGTCTTGAGCTGTTCGACCGCGGCGGCGCGGAAGGTGTCGCCGGCGGCCAGCAACACCTGGCGTTTCTCGTCGCGCCAGCGGCGCGCCAGTTTGCCGATGGTGGTGGTCTTGCCCGCGCCATTGATGCCGACGATCAGTACCACGAACGGTTTGCGGCCGCTGACGTCCAGTGGCTTCTGCACTGGTTTCAGAAACGCGACCAGTTCCTGGCGCAATGCCTGCAGCAGGGCGTTGGCATCGGCGAACTCGCGCTTGTGCATGCGCTTGCGCAGGTTTTCCACCAGCGAGGTGCTGGCTTCGATACCGACGTCGGCGGTGATCAGCGTGGTTTCCAGTTCGTCCAGCAGGGCGTCGTCGAGCTTGGGATTGCGGGAGAACAGCGAGGAGAGCCCGCGCGCAAAGCTGCTGCCTGACAGGCGTTCGCGCCAGCTGCGCTTGGCCGGTGCTGTCTCGACCACGGGCTCGACCGGGATGGCCTCGACCGGGATGGCCTCGACCGGGATGGCGAGATCCGCCACAGGAGTCACCGGCTCGGTCGCTTGCACTTCTTCGGCAGGCGCCTGCGGGACGACTTCCTCGTTTTCCCCGGCCCCCTGGTCGGCGGGTTTCTTTTTCCAGAACTTGAGCATGAGGGGGGTATTTCAAAGAGAATGCCGCACATGCTAACACCCCCATTCGTACTGTCCGCTGAGGGCGCCGAGGCATGAAGGCTACGCCTGGTCGAATCCGTATCATTGGCGGCAATCTACGCAATTCGCGCTTGAACGTGCCAGATATCCCCGGCTTGCGGCCGACGCCGGAGCGTGTGCGCGAAACCCTGTTCAACTGGCTGGCGCCGACCCTCGCTGGCGTGCGGGCGCTGGACCTGTGTGCAGGCACCGGCGCGCTGGGCATCGAGGCTTTGTCGCGCGGCGCCGCTGCCGTGCAGTTCGTGGAGCCGGAACGCGCCGCGGCGGAAGCGCTGCGCGGCAATCTAGCCCGCTTGAAGACGGAAGGCGCGGACGTGGCGATGATGGATGCCATGCATTTTCTGCGTGGCGCGCCACTGCCGTTCGGGGTGGTGTTTCTCGATCCACCGTTCGCGTTGCAGCTGTGGACACCGCTGGCGCAGCAACTGGAGCAGGGCGGCTGGCTGGCCGATGCCGCACAGATCTACGTCGAATCGCCGCGCGGCCATGTGCTCTCATTGCCACCGGGCTGGGCACTGCATCGGGAAGGGTATGCCGGCGAAGTGCGCTATGCGCTCTATCGCCGCTCGCAAGAGGTTCCGCTAAGCTAGCGCTTTCCCTGCCCGCCCTGCCTTCTAAGTGAACCAGCCGCCGGTCAACAAACGCCTCGCCATCTATCCGGGTACCTTCGACCCGATCACCAATGGCCATGCGGATCTCGTCGCGCGCGCAGCGCCCTTGTTCGAACGTATTGTGGTGGCGGTAGCCGAAAGCCCGAACAAGGGTCCCGGCTTTTCGCTGCAGGAGCGCATCACGCTGGCGCGCCTGGCGCTGGCGGACCTGCCCAATGTGGAAGTCCGCGGTTTCAATAGTCTGCTGGCGCAGCTGGTCAGCGAGCTTGGTGCCGGGGTGATCATTCGCGGTTTGCGCGCCGTGTCGGATTTCGAATACGAATTCCAGCTGGCCAGCATGAACCGTCATCTTATTCCGCAGGCCGAGACGCTATTCTTGACGCCGGCCGAGCAGTACAGCTTCATTTCTTCCTCGCTGGTACGCGAAATCGGCCGCCTCGGCGGCGATATTTCCGGTTTCGTGCATCCCGCCGTCCAACAGGCCATGCGGCAGCGCTGGCAAAAAAAGCAACCCGAAACCGAAGGGGATAACTATGCGTAAACTCACTCTCATCGCCAGCGCCCTTGCATTGACCGGCTGCCTGGCACTCTCCGCATGCAACAACCAGCAGGACAACGGCCAGCAGCAGGTGCAGCAGCAGCCCGCGCAGCTGGCCAAGCCCACCGATCCGAACGACACCAAAGCCTGGGGCGCCTACCTCGGCCAGATCGTGCAGAAGAACATGCAGGGCATGACTGCGCCGCAGCCGTATGCCTACATCGTGCCGGCCGGCGATACCGACGAAGCCAAGGATGCGCGCGACCGCCAGCTCAGCAACATCCAGGACATCGTGGCGCGCGGCGTGCTGCCGGGTAACCTGCTGGCTGTCGGCGGCCCGGATTCGGCCAAGACAGCTGACGTGGTCACCACTGCTTTCAAGGATGCCAAGGCCGGTTCCTTCAAGGGCGTGATCGTGGTCGTGATCGGCGACAAGGCTGACGAGCAGCGCGTGGAAGACGTGCTGAAGCCGACCAACGCGACGATTCGCTACGTTGAGATGTAATGTCGTAGCGGTGCGGGCTGGGGTGCAAACCCCAGCTTCGCCCGCGCATCCAAACATTGAGATATGGGGTTTGCGCCCCAGTTTGCAGTGTTATCCCCGCATCACCGCTGTGCCGCTCAAGCTCCAGCCGGCCCATGTAAACTAACCCGGCATGTCCCTCAAGATCCTCGATACCTGCGTCAACTGCGACGTCTGCGAACCCGTCTGCCCTAACAAGGCGATTTCGCTTGGCGAGGAGTTCTACGTCATCGATCCCGCGTTGTGCACCGAATGCGTCGGCCATCACGATGAGCCGCAATGCGTGGTCGTGTGTCCGGTGGAATGCATCATCATCGATCCCGCGCATACCGAATCGCGCGAGCAGCTCGAAGACAAATACAAACATCTGATGGAGACCAAGGGATGAAGCTTGCGTTGCGTTGGCATGTGCTGCTGCTAGGTTTTCTGTTGGGGACGAGCGGCGCATGTGTCGCCGACCAGCCCACCCCTTCCACTCATGCGGCAGCGCTGGCGCAACGTCCCGGCCGTGCCGGCATCGCCAGCGCCAACAAGCTCGCTACCGAAGCAGGCTTTGAGGTGCTGGCCAAGGGCGGCAATGCCTTCGATGCGGCGATCGCGGTGGCGTCCACGTTGTCGATCGTGGAGCCGGAAAGCTCCGGCATCGGCGGCGGCTTCATGGCCACCATGTACATAGCCAGCGACAAGCGCACGGTGTTCATCGATGCGCGTGAAACCGCACCAGCGGCGGTCAATCCCAAGGACTATCTCAACCCGGATGGTTCGCCCAATCGCGACACCGCACTGAAGGGGCCGCTGTCGGCCGGCATTCCCGGCGAACCCGCTGGCCTGGTGTGGCTGGCCAAGCACTACGGCAAGCTGCCGCTATCCGCATCGCTGGCGCCGGCCATTCGCACCGCGCGCGATGGCTTCAAGCCGGATGACCGCCTGCTCGGTGCGATCAAGGAAGAACAAAACAACCTGCAACGCTGGCCTGCTTCCGCGGCGAAGTTCCTGCCTGGTGGCAAGGTGCCTGCCGCAGGCGAGATCTGGCGCGATCCGGATCAGGCGCACACGCTGGAGCTGTTGGCGAATGAGGGCGATGCCGGCTTCTACAGCGGCGAGACCGCGCAGAAGCTGGTCGATGCCGTGCATGCAGCAGGCGGCAACTGGACGCTGAAGGATCTGGCCGCCTACCGCGTGAAGGAGCGCACGCCGATCACCGTCGACTATCGCGGCTACAAGATCATTACCGCACCGCCGCCGTCGTCGGGTGGCGTGGCGATTGCGGAAATCCTCAACATTCTTTCCGGCTTCGATCTGGCCAAGCTGGATTCAGCGCATCGCGCGCATCTGGTGATCGAGGCGATGCGCCGCGCGTTCCGCGATCACAACGATTATCTGGGTGATCCGGATTTCGTGAAGATGCCGCTAAACATGCTGCTGTCGCCGTATTACGCCGATGGCCTGCGCCAGACCATTCTGCCGGACAAGGCCACGCCTTCGTCGATGCTGGCGCCGTCGGGTGGCGAAGATCCCGGCATGCACACCACGCATTTCTCGATCATCGATGCCGACGGCAACATGGTCGCGATCACCTCCACCGTGAACTACCTGCTTGGCTCCACCTTCGTCGCCAAGGGCACCGGTGTGCTGCTCAATGACGAGATGGATGATTTCGCGCTGGTGCCGAACAAGCCCAACGTCTATGGACTGCTGGGCAGCAAGGCCAATGCACCGGAACCCGGCAAGCGCATGCTGTCGTCGATGTCGCCAAGCATCGTGATCGGTCCTGACCGCACGGCGGTGATCGGCTCGCCCGGCGGCTCCACCATCATCACGCAGGTGCTGGAAGGCATCCTCGCCTTTATCGATGGCGGCGATGCGCATCAGATCGTGGCAACCAAGCGCTTCCATCATCAATTCATGCCGGATGTCGTGATGGTCGAGCCTGGCGTTTTCGATGAGGCGACCACGAACGCGTTGACGCAGATGGGCTATACCTTCAAGCAACGCGAACCCTGGGGTTTCATGAACGTGGTGATCTGGGATCGGCGCAGCAACAAGCTGGACGCGGCGAGCGATCCGCGCAGGGACGATGGATTGGGTAAGGTGCAGTAAGCGCTTTGCTTAAAGGCGCTAAATTGTTTCAGGCGAAGCAGACATCTTATATCGCGAAAAAGCGGCTCCCTCCCCTGCTTGCAGGGGAGGGCCTGTCCTCCGCGATGATTGCCTGCTTTCGACTCGGTGCAATTTTCCGACGCGGCGCACTTTATAGAGGTGCTTTTAAGCGCCTCTCCCGGAGGGAGAGGGGTTCACTCAGAATTACCGCGTAGATCGCATGACGCGGCAAATAATCTGTCGACTTAACTCATAGGCAGCTTGAGAATCGTCATGCAACTGTGGTCCCTCAACGGCAACACGCAACAACTCGACGGCGGCGCGATGTTCGGCAATGCGCCGAAAGCCATGTGGTCGCGCTGGATCGAGCCCGACGCATCCAACCGCATCCCGCTCGCCTGCCGCTGCTTGTTGGCCAAGGATCTGGAAGGCCGCAACGTGTTGTTCGAAACCGGCATCGGCGCCTTCTTCGAGCCGGCGTTGCGCGAACGCTATGGCGTGGTGGAAAGCCAGCACGTGCTGCTGGAATCGCTCGCGGCCTTGGGGCTATCGCACGAAGACATCGATGTGGTGGTGCTTTCGCATCTGCATTTCGACCACGCTGGCGGTTTGCTCGCAGCATGGGAAGAGGGCAAGCCGCCGCAGTTGCTGTTTCCGCATGCGCGCTTCCTGGTTGGCGCGCAGCATTGGCAGCGTGCATGGAAACCGCATCCGCGCGATCGGGCTTCTTTCATTCCCGAGCTGCAGCACCTGTTGCAGGATAGCGGGCGGCTGGAGCTGGTGGCGGGCGAATACTCGCAGACGCTGGGACGCGCGGTGCGCTTTTCGTTTTCGGACGGCCATACGCCCGGCTTGATGCTGTCCGAAGTGGCCGGCGTGGTGTTTTGTGCGGACCTGATCCCCGGCCGCTTCTGGGTACATTTGCCCATCACCATGGGGTACGACCGCTATCCGGAAGCGCTTATCGATGAAAAGCGGGTGTTCCTTGAGGACAAATTTGCGCGCAACGTGCGGCTGTTTTTTACGCACGACCACGCTTGCGCCCTGGCCCGCGTGACACGCGATGAGCGTGGGCGCTATGGTACGACTGACGAGCAGCCCGAATTGCGCGGCATCGTTTGAACCCATAGCGACACCACCGGAGGCTCGATGAGCGTCGAGCGTAAGCCAACCTCTATCCGCGAATTGCTGTTGCCTGCACTGGGCGCAGTGCTATTGCTCTTGGGGGCAGGCGTGGGGGCCGTGGTAGAGCATGGGCAGCTCGACTACAACGCGCAGATGAAACGCCATGGCGGCGACGTGCTGGACCTGGGCACGCGCGGCCTTCCCGATGCCAGCATGCAGGGTTTCATGGTGCGCGTAGTTGGACCCTTGCAAGTGGTGGAAGCGCCGCTCGATCAACAGTTCAATCAGCAGACCGACCAGCCGGTGCTGATTCGTCACGTGCACATGTTCCAGTGGCGCGAACTTCGCTACGGTGGCCAGACAACCTATGAGCAGGATTGGCAGGATCATCCCATCGATTCCAGCCATTTCGTGCATCCGGAAGGCCACACCAATCCAAGCAAAATGCCACTCGATAGTGCGCAGTTCGATGCCGGACTGGTGCGCTTGAACAATTTCACGCTTGCGCCGGCGCTCGTGCATGCCTTGGTCGGCAGCGAACCGGTAAAGCCGGATTTGCGCCGTTTGCCGAGCAACCTTGCCGCGAGTTTCGGCCTCTATAACGATGGCCTGGTCACCAGTCCCGAACCCTCGCGTCCGCAAATAGGTGATTTACGCGTAACGTGGGAAGCGGTGCCAGTGCAGACCGTTACCGTCGTGGCGAAGGTGGAAGGCAACAAGTTGATGCCGGCTGCAGATGCATCAGATGGCATCGGCTATGCCGTGCAATCCGGCGATGTACCGTTGTCGGAGATTTTCCCTGATACACCGCTGCCGCCGGAGTATCCGACGTTGCGTCGCGTGTTGGCGGTGTTGCTGGCCATGCTCGGTGCAGGCTTGCTCGTGCGCTGGCACTACCGGCGCATGGATCTGATGCTTGCGCCGGCCATCGCCGTGCTGGTGGTTGGCGCCGTCGATGCTGTGCTGTGGCTTGGCAACGACAACGCAACGGCGGCCGGCTGGTTTGTCGCGGCCGTGGTCGGCGCAGCATTGGCATTCTGGCGAGTGCGTGCCCTGAAAGCGGCGGCCTAGCCAAGTAGGCTGGGATGAAATCCCAGCATCGCCATCCACAACATAAGTGCTGGGATTTCATCCCAGCCTACGGTTCCCTTCGAAATCATAAGGTTGCGTGTCCAGCGTAACTCGGAGGCCTGTGCCTGAAAAACGGCCGCTTTCACCCCCTTGCATCGGTGATGGGATTGGACTAAAACATATATAAACATACGATTCGCTAATGAACATAGCGCAGCGATGCCGCACGGAGCGGAACCGGCATCGCGAGGAGATGAAAGGGGCACTCACTGACGGGTGCACGGAGTCCAGGCCCAACGAAGGCGGCTTGGACCTATGAACCGGACGACGGAGCTGGGCGATAGAGCGAGGCCTCACGACTTCCCCTGTTTCTCAGTCGGTGCTCGCACGAGCCTGATCATCGACATGCATTTTGGGGGTACCTCAAATGCGCTATGCAAAATGCTTCAAGCTGGTAAGAAATTGGAAGGTATCGCTCAAGCGCACGCGCGCCACGGAAAACGGTAGCGCGCCGAGCCATCGCTGCAGGAACGCCTCTTTTCAGAGTCATGCTGCCTGTTCGCATGGTTCGCACGAGGAAGGGGTGCCAAGAAGGTACACCTGCATCAAGGGCGATAAATCAGCCGGGTCGCTCCCGTTGTGCCGAGGAAGAAGCATCGGTTACGAATTGGTCGACCATGCACGAGTGTTCAGCGATTTGTCGCATGACGTGGTCAGGCTGATCGATGAAGTGGAACACACCACGTCAAAACTGTTTCCATCGCGCGCGGCGGATTATCAGGACGAGCAGCATTTTTCGCTGCTGGCCAGCCAGGTTCTGAAGCATGCGCAGCGCGGTTCGGCCACCTGCAAACACATCGACGCCATCGTTGCCGACAGCGTGGATCGCATTCGCCAGGGCATCATCGTGATGGAGCAGGCAGGGGTGCAGATGCTGCAGATCATCGATTCCGTCATCCAGGCCTCCGAGGTTACCGCCTTCATGGGCAAGCCGAGCCTGGCGGCTGCCCAACCTCTTGATGCATCGGGAACGTATGGGGAGGACGAGTACCGAGATCTGCTGCTGCAGGAAAACGTACTGGCGGTGCAGGATCTTAAAAACTGGGCGCTGGTGCTGAAAAGAAACCTGCAAGCCTTGCGCTTGTCCGAGCAGGATCAGTGCGATTGCGCGGTACAACAGGTCAGCACCAAAGGTGCGGCGTAGGTTGCCATTTCGCCGCCGGAGTCAATAAGCGCAAAGGTCCCCGCTCTGTGTTCCCACAGAGTGAGCTGAAGCAGGGATGGCACTGATCAGGGATTCGCAAAGAGCAGAAGCCGTCAAGGGCGGCTACGCTG
>Ga0209148_1000300_pt1 | contig 71458 bp, 61 predicted proteins | sample AraplaCol_mMF_r2_2_FD_184288 | JGI IMG/M metagenome (GOLD analysis project Ga0209148, IMG submission 184288) | Arabidopsis root microbial communities from North Carolina, USA - plate scrape CL_Col_mMF_r2 (SPAdes) (version 2) | ecosystem: Host-associated > Plants > Roots > Endosphere | place...
GGCCCTCGATCGCAAGTGCCAGCGTCTCGACATGCGAGCGCTCGCGCTCTGTGCCGCGTCTTGCGACAAGCTCGCGCGCTAGCGCCGCCTTCTGCCGCGCGAGATCGCCCTGCTGGTAGAATGCATGCACGCGGGCGCGGGCGATGTGGGCCAGCGCGAAATCCGGATCGGCGGCGATCGCACGCTCCAGCGTCTCCGCCGTGCCACTCCACCCCGCCAGCATGAGGTCGACGCCTTCGCGATAGGCGGATGCGGCCTGATCGGACTTGGTGGAGAACGGCAGGCCGTAGCGATCTTCATGCGCCATTGTCGTCTCCCGCCCTCACGCCGTCCGCGCGCGACGCCCTTCGATGGGATAGGCGGGGTCGTTGTATCCAGGCGTCGACGGATGGCCGGGCACCACCAGCCGGTCGACCAGCGCTTCGTCTTCCGCGGTGAAGCGATAGTCGAGCGCACTGATATAGCCGTCCCATTGCTCTTCGGTGCGCGGCCCCGCGATGATCGACGAGACGAAGGCGGAGTTGAGCACCCAGGCCACCGCAAACTGGCCGGCGGTGATGCCGTTCTTCTCGGCGTGAGCCTTGATCTCCTGTGCCAGTTGCAAGGATTCCGGGCGCCACTCGGTCTGCATCATCCTGGTGTCGTTGCGGCCGGCGCGCGTGTCCTTGTCCGGCGCGGCGTCGGGCTTGTACTTGCCGGTGAGCACGCCGCGTGCCAGCGGACTATAGGGCACGATGCCGAGTCCGTAATAGGAGCAGGCCGGAAAATGCTCGACCTCGGGCATGCGGTTCATCGCGTTGTAATAGGGCTGGCTGACCACGGGACGGTCGATGCCGAGCCGGTCGCAGATATTGCAGATCTCGGCGACGCGCCAGGCGCGGTAGTTGGAGACGCCGAAATAGCGGATCTTGCCTGCTCGGATCAGATCGCCCATCGCGCGCACCGTCTCCTCCAGCGGCGTCGCATGGTCTTCCTTGTGCAGATAGTAGATGTCGATGTGGTCGGTGCCGAGCCGCTTCAGGCTCTCCTCTGCCGCCTGCAACACCCAGCGCCGCGACAGCCCGACGCGATTGGGATCGTCACCCATGGGATTGGCGAGCTTGGTCGCGAGCACCCAGGCATGCCTGGCGTTGCCGATCGCGCGTCCCACGACCTCCTCGGAGCCGCCTTTCGAATAGGCGTCCGCGGTGTCGATGAAGTTGATGCCGGCGTCGCGTGCTTTGGCAATGATCCGCTTTGAGGCCGCCTCATCCGTGGGACCGCCGAACATCATGGTGCCCAGGCAGATCGGCGACACTTTCAGGCCGGAGCGGCCGAGTTGGCGGTATTGCATGGAGGTTTCCTCAACGGTTCTGTCGTGAGGCACCATAGCCAGCTACACCAGTCATTGCGAGCGTAGCGAAGCAATCCAGAGATGCGTCCGCGGAGGGATGCTGGATTGCTTCGCTACGCTCGCAATGACGAGGAAACAGTCGTGGCAGCCTGACTATGCCCCCGGCCCCTTCAAAATCTTGAACACACCATTGGCCATCACCACGCAGCGGTCGTCGACGGTGACTTCGGTGCTCATGAAGATCAGGCTGCGCGTCGCGCGCACCACGCGGGGGCGGGAGATCAGGATGTCGCCGATCTGGCCGGCCTCGACGAAATGGGTATCGAGCTGAACCGTCGCCATGTACTCCTTGCCGGAGACGTAGCGGGCGGTCATGCCGCAGGTACGGTCCGCGAAGGTCATCATCACGCCACCCTGCACCATGCCGCGGCGGTTGTGGTGCTTGTCTTCGGTCGCGAGTGCGAACTCGTATCGGCCGTCGACCTTGCGTTGCCACAAGGGGCCGACGAGGTGCATGAAGCCCGTGGTCTCCAGGATGGTCCAGCCGTCTGATTTGAGCTTTGCTGCGGCCTTGCTCGTCATCGCTCCGTCCATCCTTGCAACGATTGATCTCTGCTCGTTTCATCAGATGCGGTCCTGGTGTAGTCAAGCATCATGAGAGCTTTCGGCGATGCCACCAGACGGAATATCGCACAGGCCTGCGCGTCCTTTGCGCGGCTGCCCGATGTGGCCCGGCAGTCGGCGCTGAAACGCGCCGCAGTGGTACTGGCACTCACCGCATCCGATGACGGCGATGACACCGCGTTTCTGCTGACCAGGCGCGCATCGAGTTTGCGCTCCCATCGTGGCCAGTGGGCGCTCCCGGGTGGGCGCTGCGATGCCGGCGAGACGCCGGTCGAAGCGGCGCTGCGCGAGCTCGACGAAGAGCTCGCGCTCAAGCTTCGACCCGATGCGGTGCTCGGCCTGCTCGACGATTATCCGACGCGCTCCGGCTATCTGATCACGCCGGTCGTGGTGTGGGCTGCGGACAGCGCTGCGATCGTGCCGAACCCGGACGAGGTCGCCTCGGTCCATCGCATCGCGCTCGACACGATCGAGCGTGACGATGCCTTCGACTTCACCGCGATCCCCGAAAGCAGCCGCCTCGTGATTCGCTTCCATCACCAGATGAGCCTGATCCACGCGCCGACGGCGGCGCTGATCTATCAGTTCCGCGAGGTGCTGGCGGGGCGGCATACCCGCGTCACCGACCTGGAACAGCCAGTATTCGCCTGGAAGTGATGGTAAACGGCGCGTTAACGTGACGGTTACCGGATGCCTGCTAAGAGGGCAGCATGCATCATTCGATTCGAACACATCTGGCGCTGGTTCCACTCGCGCTCGTCCTGCTCGTTCCCGCCGCGCGCGGCGGCGAGTCCGACGCGCTGCCGCCAGCCGTCAGCAAAGCCAACGCCCAGCTGCTGTCGCAATTTTTCGCGCAAGGCGGCGCCTCGCCGGCCGTGCTGGAATATCGCCGCAAGCTTGCCGAGTACCAGGCCATCCGCGGCGCCTTTGACCAGGAGGCCGGTGCCTATTGGAGCCAGGTCTCGGAGAAGCGAAAGGGGCGCAACGCCAAGCGCCGCAGCGGACAGCAGATCACGCTCGACGATTACGTGCTGGAGCAGCCGCCTGTCTACACCGGGCCGAAGCGGCCGGTGAACCCGGAGCCGGAGGAGACGCCGGAGCGTCCGCCTCGCAGGCCGCTGCCGGTGGCCTCTGATCTCTTGCGCGCCGCGCAGGACCTCTATCAATTCACGCCGCAGCGCCCCTCGAGTGAAGTCGAGTTCAAGCGCGCCTATGCGCGCTACGCGCTCGCCTCGGGGCTGACGCGTGAGCAGGCGGTGCGGGTCTATTCCTTCGAGACCGGCGGCACCGGCAATTACGACGTGCAGGCCGGCATCGAGCATGGCGGCAAGCGGGCGATCTCGACCGCGATGGGCTACAACCAGCTGCTCACCACCAACAGCGTCGAGCTCTTGGCCGAGCAGGGCCACGAGTTCGTCCGCGCGCTGTCCGACAAGGTGGCGCACACCTCAGGGCCGGCGCGCCAGGCGCTCGAGCACAAGCTCACCGTTCTCAGGAAGATGGTGGCGCATGCGAAGTCGGTGCCGGACACCTGGTCGGAGCATGAGAAGATCGGCGACACCGCGCAGGGCTGGGCCATGCATGCGATGCTGCTCGACGTCGACATCGGGCCGATGCTGCAGACCCACAAGCTCTTGACCTCGGTGCTGTTCGCCCGCGCCAAGGGTTACACCCGTCCGCTCACCGCCGCCGAGCTCGAGATGATGAACCTCACCGGCGACGGCACCGGTCTCGACATGGTGACGATGCCGCAGGCGATGCGCGAGCAGGTGCCGACCTCGAACTTCTTCCAGCGTGGCGGCTACGAGCGCAACCCGGTCGCGATCCGCCACAACACGGTGGCCAAGCTGCTCGCGGTCACGGATGATCGGATGGACTCCAACAGCAGCAAGCCCGGTGCAAGGGAGTTGGCGGCGGCGTTCTAGGATGCCGTCTCCTCACCTCTCCCCGCAAGCGGGGAGACGTCGGATTGCATCGAAGATGCAATCCGGGTGAGGGGGTACAGGTCCCTCGACGATCTCGCGAGTGGAGAGAGGCCCCTCACCTCGACCCTCTCCCCGTAAGAACGGGGCGAGGGAGCGCACCGGCGATCGTGGCGCTACTGATCCGGCCCGAACTTGAACCTGCCGTCGCCTTCCAGATACTGCCCGCTGCGCATGTAGAGCTGGCCGTTCTGGCCGATGAAGAACAGCGTGCCCTTCGGCACCTTCTTGGCGCCCTTCAAGAGTTCGCCGGCATTGCTGGTGCCCATCTTGTAGGAGAAGGTCTTGCCTTCCTTGTCGTAGGCATAGCCGGTGTCCGGCTTGAGCTCCCACGGCGTTGCCGCGTTTTGCGCGAAAGCGGGGGCGGCGAACGCGCCCAGCACGGCTGCGATTGCAAATGTCTTGGTTGAAAATGCCATCATCCATCCTCCCCATTGTCGGGGTGCCCGTTTGAACAAATCACGAACGATGCGTCCGGGTCAATCTGCGATGACGCCGCAGCGCATCACGTCTTGACCAGCAGTTTGTGATTTTCCCTTCGTCCCCTCGCGACTATGTTCCGCTTTCGGTCTAGAACGCAACACGACAAAGATATTGGTGGGGATGATTCGAATGCGTCACGTCATGAAAATTTGCTGGATTGCCTCGATGTCGCTGACGGCGCTTGCGCCGGCGGCCCGGGCCGATGACTACCAGCTCAGCCACAACCAGCGGATTTCCTGCAGCCGTGGCCTTGCCCCGGGCAAGCTCAACACCGCGACCTGCAAGTCCTACACCTATCTCTTCAACACCAGGACCTCGGAATATTTCCGCTGCCAGGTCTCGCTGGCGCTGACCCGCGACAACAAGGAGGTCATCAACGTCCAGACCGATGGCGGCTGCAGCAAGAGGCCACGCATCTTCGAGACCGACGGTCACTATGATTTCGACGCGACCGAGACCGAGCCGCCGAACACCAACTCGTTCTTTGGCCCCGGTGGTTACTCGATCTGGGCGGCTGATATGACCGCGCAGAAGATCCGCGGCTGCATCACGATCTCCTCGGGTCTCGGCTCCGATATCTCCAAGTGCCTGGACATGACGTTCCAGTGACGGTTTGCCGGCGACGGCAAGTCGCGCTGCAAGAATAACAAAACAGGGAGACGCGCGATGGACCGGCTCAAGGGCAAGGTTGCGATGGTGGTGGGCGCCGGCTCGATCGGGCCCGGCTGGGGCAACGGCAAGGCCACCGCGGTAACCTTCGCGCGCGAGGGCGCGCAGGTGTTTTGCATCGATCGCAACGGCGCGGCGGCCGAGGAGACTGCCAAGATCATCACTGGCGAAGGCGGCAAGGCGACCGCGTTCACCGCTGACGTCTCGCGGCCTGTCGAGATCGAGGCGATGGTCGCGGCGTGCCTGCAGGCCCATGGCCGCATCGACGTGCTCGACAACAATGTCGGCATCGCCGAGATGGGCAGCGTGGTCGAGGTCACCGAGGAGAGCTGGGACCGCGTCTTCTCCGTCAATCTCAAGAGCGCCTATTTCGCCATGAAGCACGTCATTCCGGTCATGGTGAAGCAGGGCGGCGGCTCGATCATCAACATCTCCTCGATCGCCTCGATCCGCCACATGGGCATCTCCTACGTCACCTACGGCACGTCGAAGGCGGCGATGAACCAGATGACGCGCACCACCGCGATCGAGTTCGCGAAGCATCATGTGCGGGTGAACGCGATCCTGCCCGGGCTGATGAAGACGCCGATGGTGGAGCATTCCGCGGGCCTTGCCAACAGCTACGCCAAGGGCGATGTCGAGGCGATGTGGCGCGCCCGCGACGCCCAGGTGCCGATGGGCCACATGGGCGATGCGTTCGACGTCGCCAACGCCGCGTTGTTTCTGGCCTCGGACGAGTCGAAATATGTGACGGGCATCGAACTCGTGGTCGACGGCGGGATCACCTGCAAGGCGGGGGCATGATTAGCTCGAGCTAGCTCCGTCATCCTGAGGTGCGAGTGGCGCGATGCGAGGCATCGCGCCGGGAGCCTCGAAGGATGAGCGGCCACGATGCAGCCGGGCCGTCGCCCTTCGAGGGCCGCTGAAGAAGCGGCTACCTCCAGCGACAACGGCTTCGCCGTTGCGCGGGGGTGACGGATTGCAGTGGTCCGTCCGGGACGACAATAACTATCCCCCCGCACTCAACTCCGCACGATCCAACTCCTCCTCGAGCCGATGAAATGCATCGTCGCCGATCACTTCGGTGGCACGCAGATCGAAGATCGACTTGCGTGCGGCTTCGATGGCGCGGCGGCGCAGGGGATCGGCGGGCAGCTCGCCGCTGGGGATGCCGCCATGCGGATCGTCATCGGCCTGCATCAGGATGGCGCGGTATTCGAGCCTGAGGATTTCAGCCTCTTCCGACGGATCGTCCTCGATCGCATCGAGCGCCGCGCGATAGGCGATGGCGCGGGCGCGGGCGACCTCGATGCCGACAGGGTCGTCGTCCCTAAGACCGAACGCGAGGATCAGCGGCCGCAGCGTCAGGCCCTGGATCACCAGCGAGCCCAGCACCACGGCGAAGGCGATGAAGACGATGAAGTCGCGATAGGGGAAGTTTTCCGGCAACGCGAAGGCGGTGGCGAGCGTGACGAGGCCGCGCATGCCGCACCAGGAGATGATGAGGCCACCCTTGGGCGAAGCGACCTGCTTTGGATCCTTCGGGTGATAGATCCCGTGCGCGATCAGCAGCCGCAACGTGGTGCGGTAGAACGTGATCCAGAACAGCCGGACCAGGATGACCGTCGCCAGGATCCAGGCCGCGGCCACGCAATACTCCCAGCGCACGTCGGTATCCAGCTTGGTCCAGATCGGCCGCATCTGCATGCCGATCAGCATGAAGGCGAGCACGTTGAGCACGAACACCGTCGTCTCCCACACCGCGTAGGACGGCACCCGCAGCCGCGCCGGAATGCGCGCCGGCGCCGATTGCGCGATGGTGATGGCATAGACCACGATGGTGAGAATGCCGGAGAGGCCGAGATGCTCGGCGCCGATCCAGATCATGAAGGTGGTGGCGAACTGCACGATGATCGCGCTCGGCACCTCTCTCACGCGCTCCATGATCGGCGGGATGATGCGCCCCGCGACAAGGCCGGCCAGCACGCTGCCGACCAGCCCGAGCGCGATCGTCGGTGCGACCTCGCTCCATTTCAGGTGCTCCATGACGACTGCGCCGACGGCGATGCGATAGATCAAGAGCGCGCTGGCGTCGTTGAGCAGGCTCTCGCCCTCGAGCACCTTGACCATGCGATAGGGCAGCTTCACCTGGCTCAGGATCGCGACAGCGGCGGCGGCATCCGGCGGCGCCACGATGGCGCCGAGCGCCACGGCGGCGGCCCAGGGCATGTCGGGGAAGAGCCGGTGCGCGACATAGGCGACGCCGACCGTTGTCAGACCGACTGCGGCCACGACGAGGGTCGAGACCGGAACCCAATTGTTGCGCAGGTCGCGCAGCGACGTGTCGAATGCCGCATCCAGCAGCACCGGTGCGACAAAAAGGGCCAATGCCAGGCCCGGGTCGAGCGTCCAGGATGGGCTGTTCGGCACGAAAGCGATCAGTGCACCGCCGATGGCGAGAAAGGTCGGGTAGGGGACCTTGATCCGCCGCGCTAGCGCCGATAAGGCAACGGCGCCGAGCAGAAGCGCGATGATCCATTCGAATGTCGACACGACGATCCCCGAAAACCCGATGAGAGCGGCGCCACAAGCTAGCACCAATCCGGCCGTATGATGGATAGTGCGGCCTCAAGGCAAGACTTTCCAACTGCAACGAACATGCGTTTTCAAAAACTCATTCAGATGCCAGCAGCCCTGGTGCTTTCAGCGGTCTTATCAGGTGTGGCCCACGCCGCGACCGGCGGCGAGCCGGCCGTCGCGCAGATCGACGTCGCGGCGTGCCTCACTGCGGCTGCTGCCGACGACTTGGACAAGGCTGGCCCGGCCTGCGCCGCCGTCATCGACAATGAGAAGACGGCCAAGCCCGATTTGCTCAAGGCGCTGGTCGCGCGCGGTGCCCTCTATGCGCGGCATGACCAGGCCGACCGCGCCATCGCCGACGACAGCCGCGCCCTCCAGCTCGATCCGACGCTGGCCGACGTCTTCAACGCGCGGGGCGAGCTCTGGCTGAAGAAGGGCGACAAGCCCAAGGCCGTGCAGGATTTCGGCGCGGCGCTGCGGATCGATCCGAACCACGAAAAGGCCAAGGCCAATCACAAGGCCATCGCGCGTGAGCTCGAGCGGATCGGTGCCCAGATGGCGGTATCAGGCAAGCCGAGCTTCAATTGCGCCGGTGCGCGCCGCCCGGTCGAGAAGGCGATCTGCGCCAACCGCGAGCTCGCCGATCTCGACCGCGAGGTCTACGCCGCCAATGCGCGCGTGATCCGCGAAGCGCGCAACGAGGCCGAGGGGAAGAAGCTCCAGCGCGAGCAGGAAGATTTCATCGCCGGCCGCAATGCCGGATTTGGCCGGCCGGGCTATGATTTGAAGAAAGTCATGCAGGACAGGCTGCAGCAGCTGAATGGGGTGGACGGATATTGATGGCGTTCGCCTCTCCCCGCAAGCGGGACGAGGGAGTGCGGCAGCGGCGCGTCCCCGACAGCCTGATTTTGAACCCATGCCCTCTCCGCCGCGACAATGGTGAAACCCTGATGTCACGGAGTTCTCGCCATGTGCGGCTCGCGTTCTTCCGCGCAAAATTTCTCGATTGCAAATAGCCGGCTGCGCGCCTTCCTTCTCAGTGCTGCGATCAGCCTCGTCTTAGCCGCCCCGGCATCCGCTGCCGATTGCGTGATGGGCAGCAAGGCCGCTCCGGATGAAATCCTCTCCGCATGCAGCGCCATCATCGACCAGACTTCGAATCCGAATTCCGATCGCGTCGCGGCGCTGTTGGTTCGGGCCGACGCCAATGCGCGGACGTCAGGCGGCCTCACGCAGGCGCTACGCGATATCGACCGCGCCATCGCGCTCGACGGCAAGAACGCGAGCGCCTGGCGGCTGCGCGGCAATCTGCTGCGGGAGGCAGGCGGCGACCTCAATCGCGCCACGTCGGATCTCAGCAAGGCGATCGAGCTCGATCCGAAAGACGCCGAAGCCTATGAGCAGCGCGGCGTCGCCTACACCAACCAGCACCGTTACGATCGCGCTATCGCCGATTACGGCCAGGCCATCAAGCTGAAGCCGGATTATGCGCAGGCCTGGTCAGATCGCGGCGCGACGTTCTATCTCAACGGCGACAACGAGAAAGCGGTCGCCGACCTCAGCGAGGCGCTGCGGCTCGATCCCAACCGGGCGCGCAGCTACACCAATCGCAGCGCTGCCTACCTGAAGCTCGGCCAGCTCGACAGGTCGGTCGCCGACGACAACGAGGCGATCAGGCTCGATCCGAAGGTGCCCGAATATTACGACAATCGCGGGCTCACCTATGCCGCGATGAAGGACTATGACAAGGCGATCGCCGATTACGGCCAGGCGCTGCGGCTGGCGCCGCGGGCGAACTTCTTCACCAACCGCGGCGATTCCTATCAGTACAAGGGCGAGTTCGGTGCGGCGCTCAGCGACTACGAGGCCGCGCTGAAGCTCGATCCTGATTTCGCGAAGACCTACAACAACCGCGCGGTGCTCTATTCCAAGATGGGCGAGCGCAAGAAGGCGCTGGCCGATTACGAGACTGCGCTGCGCCTCGACCCCGGTAACAGCAACGCGGCAGACGGCCGCCGCACCATGATGGCGGAGATCGCCAGGTTCGGCGCCGAGGCTCCAAGCCCGCTGGCCGCGAATTCAGGCAACGGCCCGTCGTTCGATTGCGCCTATGCCAAACGCGAGGTGGAGAAGGTGATCTGCGCCGATCCGCAATTGGGTGCGCTCGACCGCCAGCTCGCCGAGGCCTATGAGCGCGTGCTGAAATCGATGAACCGGCGCTCGGCGGCCGACTTACGCAAATCCCAGCACGAGTTCCTCGCCACCCGCGACGCCAGCTTCCGACGCCCCGGCTACGATCTGAAGAAGGTCATGCAGGACCGGCTGCAGCGGTTGAATGCGATGGAAGGCTAGGTTCGTGTCTCCGCCGTAAGAACGGGGAGAGGAAGAAGGATAGAGCTTGAACCGCGGCCCGTTCCCGGGAAAATACCCCTCAAACAAGGCCGGCACTTGATCCCTGTCATGGCGGGACTGACGTCGTTGCGTCAGGTCAAGGCACGGCTGTCAAAGGGAACGGGAGCGCCGGGAATGAATGTCCAGGGAAAGAGCAGCTATCACGAGGTCCATGCGCGCTCGCTGGCCGATCCCCAGGGGTTTTGGGCCGAGGCGGCGAAGGAGATCGACTGGATCGAGCCGCCGAAGACGATCTTCGATGCCTCGCAAGGCGTCTACGGCCGCTGGTTCGCCGGCGGCGTCGTCAACACCTGCTACAACGCGCTCGACCGCCATGTCGAAAATGGCCGCGCCGACCAGGTCGCGCTGATCCACGATTCGCCGCTGACGGGAAGCGTCACCAGATTCACCTACGCCGAGTTGCTGGCCGAGGTGCAGGCGCTCGCCGCCATCATGCAGGACTTTGGCGTCGCCAAGGGCGATCGCGTCATTCTCTATATGCCGATGGTGCCGGAGGCGGTGGTCGCGATGCTCGCCTGCGCGCGCATCGGCGCCGTGCACTCGGTGGTGTTCGGCGGCTTTGCCGCGAAGGAGCTCGCGACCAGGATCGACGATGCGCAGCCAAAGCTCATCCTCTCGGCGAGCTGCGGCATCGAGCCCGGCCGCATCGTGCAATACAAGCCGCTGCTGGACGAGGCGATCAAGCTCGCGAGTGAAAAGCCGAAGGCCTGCATCGTGCTGCAGCGCCCGCAGCTGACCTGCGACCTCGCGCCGAAGCGCGACTATGACTGGGCGAGCCTGCGCCGCAAGGCGATCAACGAGGGCAAGAAGGCGCCTTGCGTGCCTGTTGCCGCCACCGATCCGCTCTACATTCTCTACACCTCGGGCACGACAGGCATTCCCAAGGGCGTCGTGCGCGACAATGGCGGACACCTCGTCGCGGTGAAGTGGTCGATGTTCAACCTCTATGGCGTCAAGCCGGGCGAGGTCTGGTGGTGCGGCTCCGACATCGGCTGGGTGGTCGGCCACAGCTACATCGTCTACGGCCCGCTGCTGCATGGCGCGACCTCGATCATGTATGAGGGCAAGCCGGTCGGCACGCCCGATGCCGGCGCGTTCTGGCGCGTGATCTCCGAGCACAAGGCCGTCGCGCTGTTCACGGCGCCGACCGCGTTCCGCGCCATCCGGAAAGAGGATCCGGACGGCAAGTTCATCCGGCAATATGATCTGTCGAAATTCCGCACCCTGTTCCTCGCCGGCGAGCGCGCCGATCCGCCGACGGTGGAATGGGCGGAGCAGCAGCTCAAGGTGCCCGTGATCGACCATTGGTGGCAGACCGAAACCGGCTGGTGCATCGCCGGCAATCCGGTCGGACTCGGCCAATTGCCGGTGAAGCACGGCTCGCCGACGGTGCCGATGCCGGGCTACCAGGTCGATGTGGTGGACGAGGCAGCGAAGCCGGTGCCTGCGAACACCATGGGCTCGATTGTGATCAAGCTGCCGATGCCGCCGGGCTGCCTGCCGACGCTGTGGAATCAGGACGCGCGCTTTAGGGAAGCCTATCTCAGCGAATTCCCCGGCTATTACAAAACCTCGGATGCCGGTTACAAGGATGAGGACGGCTACGTCTTCGTCATGGGCCGCACCGACGACATCATCAATGTCGCCGGCCATCGCCTTTCCACCGGCGGCATGGAGGAGATCCTGGCCTCGCATCCCGATGTCGCCGAATGCGCCGTGCTCGGCGTCAAGGATGCGATCAAGGGCGAGGTGCCCTGCGGCTTCCTGGTGCTCAAGGCCGGCGTGAAGCGGCCGCCCGCCGAGATCGAGAAGGAGATCATCGCGCTGGTGCGTGACAAGCTCGGCCCCGTTGCCGCCTTCAAGCTCGCCATCACCGTCGGCCGGCTGCCCAAGACACGCTCGGGCAAGATCCTGCGCGGCACCATCAAGAAGATCGCCGACGGCGAGGCCTGGACCCTGCCGGCGACGATCGAGGATCCCAAGGTGCTGGACGAGATCGGGGAGGCGCTGAAGGGGAGGGTGTGAGGACTTACAATCTCCTCATTCCGCGCTAAACAGGGTCGGCCAACAGGGGACCGCCTATGTCACTCGCCACCGCGCCGCGGCTGCTCATTGTCGTGGGCCTCGCCATCGCTCTCTCCGCCTGCTCGTCGCGCTACCAGACGCCGACCGCGATGGGCAACGACGATGACGATGCGGTGTGCCTGAGCCGCGGTCTCGCGGCCGGTTCGCCCGAATATGTGGCCTGCCGCAAGGACCGCGATGTCCAGCGCAATGCGGCGATCGCCCGCGCCGACAGCCGTCAGCGCAATCTTGGCGAATACATGCTGAACCATCCGTAACAGGCGCTCTCTCGCCTGCCGGAGAGATCAGGCAAAAACAAAAACGCGGCGGGTGTTCCCGCCGCGTTTTGCGTTTCGATGACGATACGGAGAGGCGAGTCCTACTCCTCCTCTTCCTCGTGCTTCTTGCCGCCGAGGGTCTTGAGCTTGGCGAACACGGCGTCGACGTTGAGGTCGTCGCTCGACTTCTCCGACGGCTCGTACTCGTCCTTCTTGGTGGTCTCGGAGGCCGGCAGCAGGGTGGCGCCGCCGTAGTTCGCGTCGATCGGCTTTTCCTTAGCCGCGCGCGCCACTTCGAAATCGAGCTCGATCTGCGAGCAGAGGCCGAGGGTCACGGGGTCAATCGGGGTCAGCTGCGAGGTGTTCCAGTGGGTGCGGTCGCGCACGCTGGCGATCGTGCTCTTGGTGGTGCCGACCAGGCGCATGACCTGGGCGTCCTTGAGCTCCGGATGGCTGCGCAGCAGCCAGAGGATGGCGCTCGGACGCTCGTGACGGCGCGACACCGGGGTGTAGCGCGGGCCCTTGCGCTTGGGCTGGGGCGGCAGCACGACCTTGCTCTCCTGGAGACGGAGCCGGTAGTCCTGGTTCTTCTCGCCCTTCTCGATCTCCTCGCGGGTCAGCTGGCCGTTGGAAATCGGGTCCATGCCCTTGATGCCCTGGGCGGCGTCGCCGTCGGCGATCGCGCGCACCTCGAGGGGATGCATCTTGGTGAAATCGGCGACCTGGTCGAAGGTCAGCGCGGTGTTGTCGAGCAGCCAGACGGCGGTCGCCTTGGGCATCAGAGGTGCGTTGCTCATGGCAAATCTCCTTTGTGCTTCGCCCACCCCTCAGGAGGCGAAACCGGTGGTCATCAGCGATGACAGGGAATTCGCGCTATATAAGCCCGGAGGGGGTAGCCACGCAATGGTTCTGCTATAGATAGTGCCTTGACAGCGCCCGAAAGGGAGCCCAATTCCCTCTGAAGTCGCACTAACGTCGAAGCAGACCGTTTTAGGCCCTTTTCCATTCCATCGACCGTCCCCCGCCAGAAGGCGAATGGGTGATTCGGTCCCGAGATCGCTCAATGTCAGCCAAACCAGACCTCAAGATCGTGCTTTGTTCTCCCCGCGGCTTCTGCGCCGGGGTGGTCCGGGCGATCGACACCGTGGAACGGGCGCTCGATAAGTATGGCGCCCCCGTCTATGTTCGCCACGAGATTGTGCACAACAAATATGTCGTCGACGGGTTGAAAAAGAAGGGCGCCATCTTCGTCGAAGAATTGGCGGAGATCCCGGAAAGCACCACCGCGCCGGTGGTGTTCTCGGCCCATGGCGTTCCGAAGTCGGTTCCGGCCGACGCCCAGTCCCGCAACCTGTTCTCGCTGGATGCGACCTGCCCGCTGGTGACCAAGGTCCACCGCGAGGCCGCGATCCATTTCAAGCGCGGCCGCGAGATCTTCCTGATCGGCCACTCGCATCATCCAGAAGTCGTCGGCACGCTCGGCCAATTGCCGGTCGGCGCCGTCACCCTGATCGAAACCGCCGAGGACGCCAAGACCATCAATCCGAAGGACCCGAACAATCTGGCCTTCGTGACCCAGACCACGCTGTCGATCGACGACACCGCGGAGATCGTGGCGCTGCTCAAGGAGCGCTTCCCGAACATCAACGGACCGCACAAGGAAGACATCTGCTACGCCACCACCAACCGCCAGCTCGCGGTGAAGAAGGTGGCGCCGGTGGTTGATGCGCTCATCGTCGTCGGTGCTCCCAATTCGTCGAACTCGCAGCGCCTGCGCGAGGTCGCCGAGCGCGAGGGCTGCAAGATCGCCGTGCTGGCGCAGCGCGCCGCCGACATCGACTGGACCAAGTTCGGCAACATCGCCAGCCTCGGCATCACCGCGGGCGCGTCGGCGCCGGAAGTGATCGTCGAGGAGATCATGGACGCGTTCGCCGAGCGCTACACGCTGCATGTAGAGACGGTCTCGGCCGCGGAAGAGAACGAGTTCTTCCCGCTGCCGCGTCAGGTGCGTCCCGAAGCCGCCGCCGAGTAAACTTTTATGGCGGTCTACACCGACGTTGCCGCCGACGAGCTTGCGGATTTCCTGAAGCAATACGATCTCGGCGAACTGCTCTCCTACAAGGGCATCGCCGAGGGCGTCGAGAACACCAACTTCCTGCTCCACACCACCAGCGGTTCGTTCATCCTCACTCTCTATGAGAAGCGCGTGGCGAAGAACGATCTGCCGTTCTTCCTCGCGCTGATGACGCATCTGGCCGAGCACGGCCTCAGCTGCCCGCTACCGGTGAAAGCGAAGGACGGCGAGGCACTGCACGAGCTGCAGGGACGGCCTGCCGCGATCATCACCTTTCTCGAAGGCATCTGGCCGCGCAAGCCGAACGCCGTGCATTGCGCCGGCGTCGGCGAGGGGTTGGCGAGGATGCATCTGGCAGGGGCCAATTTTGCGATCAAGCGCGCGAACGCGCTGTCGGTCGCGGGTTGGCGGCCGTTATTCAATGCGGCGGCGGATCGCGCCGACGAGGTGCAGCCCGGCCTGCGCGCGTTTCTTGCGGCCGAGCTCGACTATCTCTCGGGTGGGGTCTGGCCGACCAATCTGCCCGAGGGCGTGATCCACGCCGATCTCTTCAACGACAACGTCTTCTTCCTCGGTGACAAGCTCTCGGGGATCATCGACTTCACCTTCGCCTGCAACGACATGCTGGCCTATGACGTCGCGATCTGCCTGAACGCCTGGTGCTTCGAGCCGGATCATTCCTTCAACGTCACCAAGGCGCGCGCCTTCCTCAACGCCTACGGGCGGGTGCGAAAGCTGAGCGAAGCCGAAGAAGCCGCGCTGCCGCTGCTCGCGCGCGGCGCCGCCATTCGCTTCCTGCTGACGCGGCTGGTCGACTGGCTCAACGTGCCCCCGGGCGCGCTCGTCAAGCCGAAGGATCCGCTGGAGTATTTTCGCAAGCTTCGCTTCCACCAGAGTGTTTCCAGCGCGCGGGATTATGGGCTGATGCCGTCAGGACTGGTCGCGTGAGCGAGCTCCCCATTGTCACGATCTTCACCGACGGCGCCTGCTCGGGAAATCCCGGGCCCGGCGGCTGGGGCGCGATCCTGAAGTTCGGCGACAAGGAAAAAGAGCTGAACGGCGGCGAGCGTCACACCACCAACAACCAGATGGAATTGATGGCGGCGATCTCCGCGCTCGAAGCGCTGAAGAAGCCGTGCACCGTCGATCTCTACACCGACAGTCAATATGTCCGTCAGGGCATCACCGGCTGGATCCACGGCTGGAAGCGCAACGGCTGGCGCACGGCCGACAAGAAGCCGGTGAAGAACGTAGAGCTATGGCAGCGCCTCGATGCCGCGCTGAAAGCGCACGAGGTCCGCTGGCACTGGGTCAAGGGCCACGCTGGCCATCCCGAGAACGAGCGCGCGGATCAATTGGCGCGCGACGGGATAGTCAAGGCGAGAACGCAGCAGCGGGTGGCGGAGTAGGCGACGCGCTGCAGTCGCCCAATCCAGGTCTCGTAGGGTGGGCAAAGGCGCGTCAGCGCCGTGCCCACCACCTTTATCTCATTAGCAGACGGTGGGCACGCTTCGCTTTGCCCACCCTACGGCACTTCCGCCGTGGCTAAAGCTTACAGCTGCCCCAGCAGCGTATCGCCGCCCGAGACCTCGACCTTGCCGGGCATCGCCTCGAGGTTCAGCTTCTTGACCACGCCGTCCTCGACCAGCATCGAATAGCGCTTGGAGCGGATGCCGAGGCCGTTGCCGGAGGCGTCGAGCTCCATGCCGATCGCCTTGGCGAAATCGGCATTGCCGTCGGCGAGGAAGATCGCCTCATCGCGCTGGTCGGTGTCGCGCTTCCAGGCGTTCATGACGAAAGCGTCGTTGACCGAGACGATGGCGATGGTGTCGACGCCCTTGTCCTTCATGGCATAGGCGTTGAGGAAGATGCTCGGCAGGTGCATCTTGTGGCAGGTGCCGGTGTAGGCGCCGGGCACCGCGAACAGCGCCACCTTCTTGCCCTTGAAGATATCGTCGGTGGTCTTCACCTGCGGACCTTCCGCCGTCATCACGCGGAATTTCGTCTCGGGCAGCTTGTCGCCAATCTGGATCGCCATGGTCGTTTCTCCATTGAAAGGGGCCGGCAGAGTTCTAGAGCATTTTGTCGCCGCAGGGAAACGGCTTCACTGCCGTGTGATGAGGCGCTGCCGTCGATTTTTTCGTCATTGCGAGCGAAGCGAAGCAATCCAGAGATGCACCCGCGGAGGGTCTCTGGATTGCTTCGTCGCAAGAGCTCCTCGCAATGACGGCAGAGAGGGGCGGCCTTACGCCGCCTGGGCCTTCTTCTCGTCGCGCAGCTCGCGGCGCAGGATCTTGCCGACATTGGTCTTGGGCAGGTCGGTGCGGAATTCGATGTGCTTGGGCACCTTGTAGCCGGTGAGCTGCCCGTGACAGAACTTGATCACGTCCTCGGCCGTGAGGTTCGGATCCTTCTTCACCACAAAGGCCTTCACCGCCTCGCCCGATTTGGCGTCGGGGATGCCGATCACGGCGCATTCCAGCACGCCCGGATGGCTCGCAATCACTTCCTCGATCTCGTTCGGATAGACGTTGAAGCCGGAGACCAGGATCATGTCCTTCTTGCGGTCCACGATCTTGGTGAAGCCTTTCTCGTCCATGATGCCGATGTCGCCAGTGCGGAAATAGCCGTCCGCCGTCATCACCTTGGCTGTCTCTTCCGGCCTGTTCCAATAACCCGACATCACCTGCGGGCCCTTGGCGCAGATCTCGCCGGCCTGGCCGAGCGGCAGCTCATTGCCGTCGTCGTCGCGGATCGAGATCCAGGTCGAGGGCACGGGGATGCCGATCGATCCCGAGAATTCGGTCGTGGTAGCGGGGTTGCAGGTCAGCGTCGGCGAGGTCTCGGACAGGCCGTAGCCTTCGGCGATGAAGCAGCCGGTCACGGCCTTCCACTGCTCGGCCACCGGGCGCTGCACCGCCATGCCGCCGCCGTTGGAGATCTTCAGCTTGGAGAAGTCGAGCTTCTTGAAATCGGGATGGTGCATCAGGCCGTTGTAGAGCGTGTTGACGGCCGGGAAGCTGTTGACCTGGTATTTCGCGAGCTCCTTGATGAAGCCCGCAATGTCGCGCGGGTTCGGGATCAGCAGATTGCAGCCGCCGGCGCGCACCGCGAGCAGGTAGCAGGCCGTCAGCGCGAAGATGTGATAGAGCGGCAGCGCGCAGACGATCATGAGCTGATCGACATGCGGCGGCGCGGCCATTGCCGGCTGCAGCCAGGCGTCGTTCTGCAGCACGTTGGCGACGATGTTGCGGTGGAGCAGCGTGGCGCCCTTGGAGACGCCGGTGGTGCCGCCGGTATATTGCAGGAAAGCGACGTCGCCGGGCGACAGCTTGGGCTTGTTGAAGGTCTGGCCGCGGCCGGCCGCGAGCGCGTCGTTGAACGATACCGCGCCCGGCAACGCGAAGGCCGGCACCATCTTCTTGACGCGGCGGACGACGAGATTGACGATCACGCCCTTGAAGCCGAGCAGATCGCCCATGCTGGCGACGATGACGTGCTTGACCGGCGTCTTCGCGATCACCTGCTCGACGGTGTGGGCAAAGTTCTCCAGCACGATGACGGCTTCGGCGCCGGAATCCTTGAGCTGATGCTCGAGCTCGCGCGGGGTGTAGAGCGGGTTGACGTTGACCACGGCAAAGCCGGCGCGCAGCACCGCGGCGGTGGCGACCGGATATTGCAGCACGTTCGGCATCATGATCGCGACGCGGGCGCCGCGCTGCAGGCCGCGGCCCTGCAAATAGGCGGCAAGCGCCAGCGACATCTGGTCGAGGTCGCGATAGGTGATCGCCTTGTCCATGCAGATGAACGCCTTGCGGTCGGCGAACTTCGCAAAGCTTTCCTCCAGCAGGTCGACCAGCGATACATATTGCGTTGGCTCGATATCAGCGGGCACGCCGGGCGGATATTGCTTGAGCCAGATGCGCTCCATGGAAACTCCCCTCTCTTGACATCAGAACCCGTTGTGTCCCGGGCTGCCTCGTTGCCGGCAGTATCGAGCCTGCCGGAACGGCTGGCAAGCGGTCGACGCTTAGGGCAAAGGCCGGGGAGTGGCTACTGGAATCGGCGGCAAGCCGCTGCCGCAGTTGCGAAATGCGACACGCAGCCTGACGGGCCTGGAGCGTTAACCTAGCTGTTGTTGGGCGCGGGCTTCGGCGCAGGCTTTGTCGCGGCCTTGGGTTTTGCAGGTTTGGCCGCCTGATCGCCACTCGCAGCCGGCTTGTCCGCAGCGGGCTTGTTCGCAGCCGGCTTGCTCTCGGCGGGTTTGGCCGCGGCATGCTTGCTCGCGGCTGGCTTCGCCGCGGTCTTGGTATCGTTCTTGGCATCGCTCTTGGCATCGCTTTTCGCGGTGGCGTCGGGCTTGGCGGCTGCCGTCTTGGCGTCGCTGCCGGCGTCAGGCTTCTTGGCAACGCGCGACTTCTTGCCCCGCGCCTTCGGCGTGGCCTGCTGGTCGGTGTCGGCCGCAACCGCCGCGACCAGGGCCGCACCGGTGCGGGTCGGGCCGGTATAGACCACCACGGGCTCCGCAGCCTCCGCTGCCGAGGCCATCAGCTCGGATGCCTTCATCAGCGGCGGCTGGAGGCCGGCGGTGAAGAAGCTGACCTTGGCTTCGCCGCCGGTCAGAGAGGTCGATCCGCTGCCATTGGTCGCGATCAACGCATCGTCGTCGTCGCTGGCCGGATGCTTGCGGTGACCGCCGCACATCTCCTCGCGCAGGTTCGGCGGCGAGGCATCGACCGGCACGAGGTTTTCGACGGTGCCGAGCGAGGGGCGCAGCCACGACAGATTGTCCTGACTGAAGCCGCGCTCGAGCAACTGTGCCGCCTTCACCGCGCGCGCGGTGCCGGAATTGGCGCCGAGCACCACCGCGATCAGGCGGCGGCCGTTGCGCGTGGCTGAAGCCACGAGGTTGTAGCCGGAGGCGCAGATGAAGCCGGTCTTGAAACCGTCGGCGCCGGGGTAGCGGCCGATCAGCTTGTTGAAGTTCGGCGTGATCCGCTTGCCGAACCGGATCGCCGGGATGTGCACGAAGTACTCGTATTCGGGCAGGTCGCGCAGGAACGAGCGGGCGAGAATGCCGAGGTCGCGCGCCGAGGTGACGTGTCCGTCGGCGGGCAGGCCGTTCGGATTGACGTAGTTCGTCTGCGTCATGCCGAGCTTCTTCGCGGTGTCGTTCATCATCACCGAGAAGCCGTCGATCGAGCCGCCGAGGCCTTCGGCCAGCACCACGGCCATGTCGTTCGCCGACTTGACCATCATCATCTTCAGCGCGTTGTCGACGGTGAGCTGTGTTCCCGGACGCAGGCCCATCTTCGAGGGCGACTGCGAGGCGGCGGTCGGCGACACCGTCAGCAGCGTGTCGAGTGTGATCTTGCCGTCCTTCACCGCCTTCAGCGTCACATAGGCGGTCATGATCTTGGTGACGGAGGCCGGATACCAGGGGATGGTGGCGTTATCGGCCTGCAGCACCTTGCCGGTATCAGCTTCGATCAGCAGCAGCGCTTCGGCATTCGCGAGGCGCGGCGCGAGCAGCGCAGCGACGACGAGCGTCGCGGCGAACAGGTGGAGAAGGAATTTGCGAAGCAGCGGGCGAAAGGCGTGCACTATCCGATTCCGGTCGTTGGAGAGCCGCTGGTTCCACGCGGTTCTCGTGATCTGATGTTCGGTTCTGAAATCCAGCGCCGCCGCTCGCGGCAGCGCAAACCTATACCGGCTCGTGCGTCGAGAATAGGGGCTTCGGGGCGGTATTCCGCAATGAAATAGGCTGAATTTCGACGGTGCTACGGGGACTTGCTGTGGGGCATTATGGGGCTTTGGCGGCAGCCGAAGCTGCCTCCGCGGCACTCGCGCCGCCCCGCGCGAGCTGTGCCTGTTCCTGCACCATGAACTGGGCCCTGGCGAGCTCGGCAAAATGGCCGCCTTTGGCCACGAGTTCATCGAAAGTTCCGCTTTCGATCACCCGCCCGTTCTCGAACACCAGGATCCGCGTGGCATTGCGGATGGTGGAGAGGCGGTGGGCGATCACGAAAGTGGTGCGGCCCTTCATCACTTCATCGAGAGCAGCGTTCACCTTGGCCTCGGTGACGGCATCGAGCGCGCTGGTCGCCTCGTCGAGGATGAGGATCGGCGGGTCCTTCAAAAGCGCGCGGGCGATCGACAGCCGCTGCCGCTCGCCGCCGGACAGCATGCGGCCGCGCTCGCCGGCATTGGTCGCAAAGCCGCCGCTGCGCTCGATGAATTCGAGCGCCTGCGCGCGCTCCGCAGCCTTGCGCATCTCGGCCTCGGTCGCGTCGGGCTTGCCGACGCGCAAATTCTCCTCGATCGAGCGGTTGAACAGCAGCGCCTCCTGGAACACGACGCCGATGTTCCGCCGCAGCGATGTCAGCGTCACGCCGCGCACGTCCATGCCGTCGATCCTGATGAAGCCGGATTGCGGATCGAAGGCGCGGTGCAGCAGCGCGATCGCGGTCGACTTGCCGGCGCCGGTCGGGCCCACCAGCGCGATGGTCTGGCCGGGCAGCGCGGTGAAGGACAGGTCCTCGACCGCCGGACGCTTGCCGTCATAGGAGAAGGTGACGTCGTTGAACTCGACGAGACCGGAGAGCCGCCCCGCGTCAATCGCGTCGGCCCGGTCGTGCACCGCCGGCACGGCATCGAGCACATTGAAGAACTCGCGCAGGCGCGGTGCTTCCATGAACACGTTGTTGATGAAGCTGACGACCTGCTCGAGCTTCTGGATCAGCAGCGTCGCGAAGCTCACGAACATCACGATCTCGCCGACCGAGGTCAGGCCCTGGTCGTGCAGCGCGATGCCGAGGGTGAAGATCGCGAGCACGGTGATGGTGGTCGAGGCGCGCGTGATCACGGTCACGAGCGCCCACCACGACAGCACCGGCATTTGCGCCGCGAGCAGCTCGTCGGCGACCGAGCGCAAGCCCTTCACCTCGGATTCGACGCGCACAAAGCTCTGCACCAGCGCGACGTTGCCGAGCGCGTCCGAGGCGCGCGCGGAGAGCTCGCTGTAATGTTCCTCGACCGCCATCTGCATGCCGAAGGTCCTGCGCACGACGAAGGTGGTCAGCGCGGTGAAGACGATGCAGAGCACGAACAAGAGGATCGCGAGCCGCCAGTTCAAATAGAGCGACAGCGGCAGCAGCACCACGACCGAGAGGATCGCGGCAAAATGCTCACGGAAGAAGCCGAGCCAAAGCCGCCACAGCGCGTCGGTGCCGTTGAGCATCACCTTCATCAGCCGTCCCGAATGGGTGCCGGAGTGGAAGGTCAGCGGCAACTGCAGGATGTGCTCGAAATAGCTGGTCAGCACCGCCTGGCGCTGGCGATGGGAGAGCCGGTCCGCCTGCAAGGCCACGAGCGCGCTGCAGGCGATGGTGAACAGTCCGAACGCGACCCACGCCATCAGGAACGGCCAGGCCGAGCTCGAGCCAGCGACGGTCTTGCCGGAGAGCACGTCGACGATCCGCCCGAACAGCACCGGCTCGGCAAATTGCGAGGCGGCCAGCAGCAGATTGGCGAATGCCAGCAGCCAGCCTAGCCGCGCCTCCTTGCCAAGCAGCTCGAGAACGCGGGTGTAGAGACGGAAAATGGACATGAGGCAGGCGCTGACCCAGGCAGGCGGTATGACCGTGAGATGACATTTTAAGCAGGGATCGCCAGCGAGATACAGCGGAAGCTTTTGCTATACGCCGCTGTCCCGTCCGCGGGGTCATTCAGGGATGCCTGAATCACCCAACCTGAACGGCAGATGAGCGGTGGTTGCGTCACGATCACGCAACCTCGTTCATCTCCCGTTGGGGTTGGGGAACCCAACATGGGATGCAGGTGTTTGAAGATACGAGCCTGTCTCGAGGCACCAATGCAGGTCCCAAGGAGGGTCCAGGACATGTTTGACCGATTTTCAAAGTTTGCCGGCCGCAAGGCCATTTTCGCCACCGCCGCGGTGCTGGCGCTGACCAGTGTCGCCCCCACCGCATCATACGCCGGCGGACGCCATTGGCATGGTGGCGGCGGCGCGGCCTTCGCCGGTGCGGCCATTGCCGCCATCGGCACCGGGCTTGCGATCGCCGCGACCCGCGACGCCTACGCCTATGATCAGGGTCCGGGCTACTATTACAATAGCGGCCCTGCCTATTACAGCGGCCCCGGCTATGGTCCCTATTATTACGACTCGGGCTACCAGGAGCGCTATGGCGGCTACAACAAGGTCTGCGCCCACGGCTATTCCGGCTACGGTTGCGAATAACCCATCGCCATAAGCCATCGATCAACAGGCCGTCGCGCTTGTCGCGCCGGCCTGTTTTTTGCTTTTGCTGTCGCGCGTTAACGCGCTCTCCATTGGTTTAGAGTAGTTTTGAGGACATGAGTGATTCGCTTGAGCGGCTGTATTTGGCTGTGCTCGCGGCCAGAGATCTTGATCCGGCAACATCGCGCACCGCGCGCCTGTTTCAGCGCGGCCCCTCGAAAATGGCGAAGAAGCTGGCCGAAGAGGCGATCGAGGTCGTGATCGACGCGGTCAACGGCGACGCCGAAGCCGTGGTCCGGGAGAGTGCCGATCTGCTCTACAATCTCACCGTGCTCTGGGCGTCCGCGGGCGTCCGCCCCGAAGACGTCTGGCGCGAGATGTCGCGACGGGAAGACATGCTCGGCATTGCCGAAAAGCTGCCGAAATCGCAGATGAAGCTGCCGAAGGTCGCCTCACCGAGCATCTCCAGGCGGCGGCCTATTGCCGCGCTCGAAGGGCGCGGGGCACGAAAAAGGCATTAAAGCGCGATGAAGTTCATCGCGCTTTAGGTTGTTGTTTGAGCGTGATCTTTTCGGAAAACCGCCTACACTTTTGCGGATCACGCTAACCGTCACAAAACTCGCGATGGACAAATCCGTCCCATGGTGCTTCATCGCGGCGCCATGCTGAAACGTATCTACGACTGGTGCATCGACGCCGCCCACAAGCCCTACGCGCTCTGGATCATGGGTGCCGTGGCTTTCGCAGAAAGCTCCTTCTTTCCGGTCCCGCCGGACGTGATGCTGATCCCGATGTCACTGGCGCGCCCACAGCGCGCCTGGGTCTATGCGGCGGTCTGCACCGTCACTTCGGTGGTCGGCGGTCTGCTCGGCTATGCCATCGGCGCGCTGCTGTTTGACTCGGTCGGACATTGGCTGATCCAGGTCTACGGCCTTGGCGACAAGGTCGACGCTTTCCGCGCCTCTTATGCCGAGTGGGGCGCGGTGATCATCCTGCTCAAGGGCCTGACGCCGATCCCCTACAAGCTCGTCACCATTACCTCGGGCTTTGCCGGCTACAATCTCGTCCTGTTTATCCTGTGCTCAATCGTCGCGCGCGGCGGACGCTTTTTCATCGTGGCGATCCTGCTCAACCGCTATGGCGACTGGATCCGGCACAAGCTTGAGGAGCATCTCGGCCTGTGGGTCGCGCTCGGCGCCGCCGTTCTGGTGCTCGGCTTTGTTGTGGCGATCAAGCTGATCTGAACTTTGCCACCGCGCCGGCTTCGGCTACGGTTGGCCTCATGATGGTTCGATCCGGCAATCCGGCCCTGCGGCTCGGGACGCTGATGTCAGCAGTGCTGCTCCTGCTCGGTGCGGGCGGGAGCGGGTGGGCGCAATCCGCGGCGCCCTCGCTCGGCGTGCAGGAGCAGGGACCGCAGGCTCCGCCGCCGCCCACGACGCCGGCACCGCCGGCGGGCGAGGACAATCCCGGGCTGATCCATGAAATGGGCAAGCTGTTCGACAAGCTGCCCTCGATCCTGCCGCCGATCAAAAGCCCAAGCGAGACCATGAACGACCTGTCGCGGCTGGCAACGCCGTCGACCATGGTCTCCGGGCGCACGGCCTGTCCGGTTTCGTCGAACGGTGGGCCCGACTGCAAGCTCGCCGCCAACCAGCTCTGCCAGAGCAAGGGCTACAAGGAAGGCAGGAGCCTCAACACTGACTCCGCCGAGAAGTGCTCGGCCAAGGTTCTCATTCCCGGCCGGCAACGCAAACCGGATGATTGCCGCACCGATTACGTCGTCACCAGCGCGCTGTGCCAGAACTAGGGACGTCGCGCGAGCAGCAAGGAGCGCACATGAGCCGCTACGAGCAGGACTTCCTCGGACAGCGTGAGATCGCCGACGACATCTACTACGGCGTCCAGACCATCCGGGGGAAGGAGAACTTCCACATCACCGGCATTCCGATGAACCAGGAGCCTTACTTCGTCAAGGCGCTGGGTTACGTCAAGAAGGCCGCGGCCATGGCCAACCGCGATCTCGGCGCGATCGACGCCAAGGTCGCCGATGCGATCATCCTCGGCTGCGACCGCGTCATCGCCGGCGACATGATGGATCAGTTCGTCACCGATTTCATCCAGGGCGGCGCCGGCACCTCGACCAACATGAACGCCAACGAGGTGATCGCCAACCTCGCGCTGGAATCGCTCGGCTTCCACAAGGGCGATTACCAGCATGTCAGCCCGAACGACCACGTCAACTACGGCCAGTCGACCAACGACACCTATCCGACCGCGTTCCGGCTGGCGCTGATCCTGCGCCTCGAAAGCTACATGACGGCGCTGCGCCAGCTCCAGGAGGCGTTCTTCGCCAAGGGCCGCGAGTTCGACCGCGTGCTGAAGATGGGTCGTACGCATCTGCAGGACGCGGTGCCGATGTCGCTCGGGGCTGAATTCAGGGGATGGGGCACCACGATCGGCGAGGAGGTCGATCGCATCTCGGAAGCGCGCGCGCTGCTGCGTGAGATCAATCTCGGCGCCACCGCGATCGGCACGTCGGTCACCGCGGCGGTCGGCTATCCCAAGCTCGCGGTCCGGCATCTCAGTGCGCTCACCGGCGTCGACTTCATCCTCGCCGGCGATCTCGTCGAGGCGACCTCGGACACCGGCGCCTATGTGCAATTGTCAGGCGTGCTGAAGCGCACCGCGAGCAAGCTGACCAAGATCTGCAACGACATTCGCCTGCTCGCCTCGGGTCCGCGCGCCGGCTTCAACGAGATCAACCTGCCGCAGCTGCAGCCAGGCTCCTCGATCATGCCTGGCAAGGTCAATCCTGTGATCCCCGAGGTCGTCAACCAGACCAGCTTCCTCGTCATCGGGCTCGACACCACGGTGACGCTGGCAGCATCCGCCGGCCAGCTCCAGCTCAACGTGATGGAGCCGGTGATCTCGTTCGCGCTGTTCTTCTCGATCCGCACCATGGAGCGCGCGGTCAACAGCCTGCGCGAGAACTGCGTGGTCGGCATTACCGCCAACGAGGAGCACACCCGCAACATGGTGCTCAACTCGCTCGGCATCGTCACCGTGCTGAAGCCGCTGCTCGGCTACAAGCAATGCGCCGAGATCGCCCGCGAAGGCTACAAGAGCGGCAAGTCGCTGCATCAGATCGTGGTGACCGAACGCAAGCTGCTGACGCAGGAGAAATGGGACGAGATGTTCTCGTTCGAGCGGCTGATCAATCCGGATTTGATTGGGTGACGCTGTCGCCGCGTTGAAGGTGCCACACCTCTCCCATAGGGAGAGGTCGGCGCATCGCGCCGGGTGAGGGGTTTCGCTCGCTCTTGGGACTTGATCCCCGCACCTGAATTGCTGCGCAATTCGACCTCTCCCGATGGGAGAGGTGAAGAAGGAATTCCGCGCGTTGGAATTGCGGTAACGGCATCCTTCCGGCGTCACAACGCAATACTTGACAGTGGAAAGATTGCCTTGTTGGTATGGTCCCAAACTCTTCATGCGCCTGCCAGCAAAGGATCGCGCCGCAATGTCCATGCCTGCTCTCTTCAAGGGACGCCTCTCGATCCCCGTGATCGGTTCGCCGCTCTTCATCATCTCGGTGCCCGACCTCGTGATCGCGCAGTGCAAGGCGGGCGTGGTTGGCTCGTTCCCGGCGCTGAATGCGCGGCCGCCGGAGCTGCTCGACGAATGGCTGGCGCGGATCACCGAAGAGCTCGCGGCCTATGACCGCGCCCATCCCGACAAGCCGTCGGCGCCGTTCGCGGTCAACCAGATCGTGCACAAGTCGAACAACCGGCTCGACCACGACATGCAGCTCTGCGCCAAGTACAAGGTGCCGATGATCATCTCCTCGCTCGGCGCGCGTGAGGAGCTGAACCAGGCCGTGCACGGCTGGGGCGGCATCGTCTTCCACGACGTGATCAATCAAAAGTTCGCCCACAAGGCGATCGAGAAGGGCGCCGACGGCCTGATCCTGGTCGCGGCCGGCGCCGGCGGCCATGCCGGCACCATCTCGCCGCTGGCCTTCGTCGCCGAGACCCGCAAATGGTTCGACGGCCCGATCGCGCTGTCCGGCGCCATCGGCAACGGCAAGGCGATCCGCGCCGCGCGCATCCTCGGCGCCGACTTTGCCTATATCGGCTCTGCCTTCATCGCGACCAAGGAAGCCAACGCGGTCGAGAAGTACAAGGAGATGATCGCGGGCTCGACGGCCGACGACATCGTCTATTCCAACCTCTTCACCGGCGTGCACGGCAACTATCTGAAGCCGTCGATCCTCGCCGCCGGCATGGATCCGGAAAACCTGCCGACGTCAGATCCGTCCAAGATGAATTTCGGCACCGACGCCTCCGGCGAGCGCGCCAAGCCGAAGGCCTGGAAGGAGATCTGGGGCTCGGGCCAGGGCATCGGCAGCATCGACGGCATCATCCCCGCCGCCGAGATGATCGCGCGCTTCAAGAAGGAATACGAGGAAGCGATCGATCCGCCGTTGTGATGGCGCTTGCAATGAGTGCCATCTACCGCGTTGACGGCAACAGCGTCGTCACCAGCCCGAATGCTGCCGGTCCGTGGGACCGGCGCATGCAACACGGCTCGGCGCCGTCGGCGCTGGTGACGTGGGCGGCGGAGCGGATTCTGACGCCGGTGCCGATGGCCATCGCGCGCGTCACCATCGATCTGATGCGGCCGGTGCCGGTCGCGCCGCTCACCATCGAGACCGAGGTGCTGCGCGAGGGCCGCAAGATCCAGCTCTGCGAAATCAAGCTCTTCGCCGACGACGTGCAGGTCGTCAGCGCCACCGTGCTCAAGATCAAGCAGCAGGCGCAGCCGTTGCCCGATGACGTCAGGGACGTGCCGGTCACGCTGCCATCGCCCGAGGATTCGCTTGCAGAGGACGGCCACGGCGCGACCAGTCCATTCGCGGGAATGGTCTCGATGCGCGCCGCGCGCGGCCGCTTCGGCCAGGCCGGCGCCGGCGCGATCTGGTTTCGCCTCGACCATCCGCTGGTGGAAGGTGAAGCCGTCTCGCAGGCGATGCGGGCCGTGGTCGCCGCCGATTTCTCCAACGGCACCGCCTCGACGCTCGACTTCCGCGCCTGGACCTACATCAATGCCGACCTCACGGTGAACCTGGCGCGCCAGCCGGTTGGCGACTGGATCCTGCTCGACGGTGAATCCTGGATCGGCCCTGACGGTGCGGGCCTTGCGATGTCGCGGCTCGCAGACAGGCAGGGCTATTTCGGTTGCGCGGTGCAGAGTCTGGTGATTGAGAAGCGGTAGGACCGTCACGTCACCAAGTTGTCGCGATTGGCGGTGCTTGTGTTGTTCCCTCGCCATATCCGGCGCTGTCCTGCCCGCACTGCATAGGTCAGCGACGGTTGACCGCGGAACCGATTGTTCCATTCCCGGTTTATTTCTCCGTAGAGGGAAAAATGGATTCGATCGCGAGACCTGCGGCAAAAGCTCAGACCGGAATTTGGGGCCTGGACAATATCCTGTCCGGGGGCTTGTCCCGTGGGCACGTGTTCCTGGTTGAAGGCGCGCCTGGTACCGGCAAGACGACGGTGGCGTTACAATTCCTGCTTGAAGGCATCAAGGCAGGTGAGACATGCTTGTATATCACCTTGTCGGAAACGGAACGCGAATTGCGCGATGGTGCCGCTTCGCATGGCTGGGTCCTGAACGACGGATTGACGATCTTCGAATTGTTGCCGCCGGAGAGCCTGCTCGATTCCGAACAGCAGCAGAGCCTGCTGTATTCCTCGGATCTCGAGCTGGGCGAGACGACCAAGCAGATTTTCGAGGCGGTCGATCGCGTCAAGCCGCATCGGGTCGTGCTCGACAGTCTCTCCGAAATCCGGCTTCTGGCCCAGAGTTCGTTGCGATACCGCCGGCAGATCCTGGCGATCAAACACTATTTTTCCAAGTTCGACACCACCGTGATGCTGCTCGACGATCTGACGGCCGATGTCGCCGACAAGACCGTGCACAGCGTTGCACACGCGGTTTTTCGCCTGGAAGAACTCGCTCCGGCCTATGGCGCGGAGCGGCGCCGCGTCCGCGTCATCAAGTATCGGGGCACGAAGTTCCGCGGTGGCTATCATGACGCCACCATCACCAAGGGCGGCCTCAACGTGTTTCCGCGGCTGGTCGCTTCCGAGCATCGCACGAATTTGAAGCGCAGCAGCTTTTCGAGCGGCATCGCCGGTTTCGACCAGTTGCTGGGCGGCGGCGTCGAGACGGGTTCGAGCACGCTAGTTCTCGGGCCCTCCGGCACCGGAAAGTCTCTCATCGCGATCGTATTCGCTGTCGCTGCGGTGACCAGGGGAGAAAAGGCCGCGCTTTTCGTGTTCGACGAAGAGCTGGGCCTTCTGTTCGCGCGCATGAAAGGTGTCGGAATCGACCTCGAGGCGTTGCGGGACAGCGGCAGTCTCACCATCGAGCAGGTCGATGCAGCCGAACTCTCGCCCGGCGAATTCGCCCACATGGTGCGCAAGCAGGTGGACGAGCGTGGAATTCAGGCCGTCGTGATCGACAGCCTTAACGGCTATCAGGCGGCGATGCCCGAGGAGAACTCACTCATTCTCCACATGCACGAGCTGCTGCAATACCTCAATCGCCGGGGCGCAGCGACGTTCATGACCGTTGCCCAGCACGGTCTCGTCGGCGACATGAAAGCGCCCGTTGACGTCACCTACCTCGCGGACACCGTGATCCTGTTGCGCTATTTCGAGGCGCGCGGAAGCGTGCGGCGGGCGGTGTCCGTTATCAAGAAGCGGATGGGCCAGCACGAATCGACCATTCGCGAGTTCCTCATCAGCAACCGTGGTCTCACCATCGGCGAGCCGCTGGATGAGTTTCAGGGCGTGTTGCGCGGCGTGCCGGTTTACATGGGGCAAACGCAGCCCCTGCTCGAGGAGCCCGCTGCGTGAGACCGGGCGAGTCGCCCGAGCGTGCCGTCGTCCTCGCGCCGACCGGGCGCGATGCGTCCGTGGCCGCGAGCCTGATCAGCGAAGCAGGCTTTGCAGCCGATGTTTGTACCGACCTCGATGCGCTGGTACAGGAGATCGCAGTCGGCGCGGGCCTCGCCATCATCGCCAACGAAGCGGTGAAAACCGCCGACCTGCGCAAACTGGTGCGATGGTTGAATGAGCAGCCGTCCTGGTCCGACTTTCCGATCGTTCTGCTGACGCGCCAGGGCGGTGGTCCGGAGCGCAACCCCGACGCGATGCGGCTTGCTCTGGTGCTGGGAAACGTCACCTTCATCGAGCGTCCCTTTCATCCGACCACGCTTGTCAGTGTGGTCGGATCCGCCATCCGCGGGCGGCGCCGCCAGTATCAGTCGCGCGCCATTCTGGAGGATCTCACGGAGAGCGAAGGTCTGCTGCAAACGGCGTTGGGCGCAGGGCGACTCGGAGCGCTCGAACTGCACCTGCCGTCGCTGAAGCTCGAAGCGTCGGCCACCTGCAAGCTGTTTTTCGGGCGCCGGCCGGAGCAGGACTTCGTCTACGACGATTTGCTCGCATCCGTTCATCCGGACGACCGCGACAGGAGACGAGCCGCTTTCGACCAAGCCGTCGCCACGGGCAGCGACTACAGCATCGAATACCGAAACATCTGGCCCGACGGGTCTCAGCATTGGGTCGAAGTCCGGGCGCGCGCGGTGCGCAGGCCCGACGGAGGCGTGCGCTCGCTGGTCGGGGTTTGCTCGGACATCACGGCACGCAAGGTCGCGGAAATCGAACGCGAAGCGCTGCTGGATCAACTCGCGACCGAACGCACCGCGCTCGCTGAGCTCACCGCCACGCTCGAGCAGCGCGTCGAGCAGCGCACCGCGGATCTGATGAAGGAGGTTGCCGCGCGCGAAAGAGCCCAGGATCAACTGCGGCAGGCGCAGAAAATGGAGACAATCGGGCAATTGACCGGCGGCGTCGCCCATGACTTCAACAACCTGCTGATGGCCGTCATGGGCAATCTGGATCTGCTGCGAAAACGCATACCCGACGACCCGCGCTTGCGCCGGCTGATCGACGGCGCATTGCAAGGCGCCGAACGGGGCGCGTCCCTGACGCAACGCCTGCTAGCGTTCGCGCGGCAGCAGGATCTGCGAGCCGTGGCGGTCGATCTCGGCACCTTGATCCGCGGAATGATCGATCTTCTCGAGCGATCGCTCGGACCGCGGATAGAGCTCCGGCTGGACGTTCCGGATCAATTGCCGCCGGCGCGCGCCGATTCCAACCAGCTCGAGCTCGCAATACTGAATCTCGTCATCAACGCGCGCGATGCCATGGTGGACGGCGGTGCGATTGACATCCGCATCCGGGACCGTCGTGCGAACGGCGATCACTCCCTGCAGTCCGGGCACTACCTCGAGTTATCCGTCATCGATACCGGCGAGGGCATGTCACCGGAAATATTGAAGCGGGCGGTGGAACCGTTCTTCTCGTCGAAGCCGCTCGGGAAAGGCACCGGCCTCGGCCTGTCGATGGTGCATGGTCTTGCCGAGCAACTGGGCGGCGCACTTCGTCTCTCCAGCAAGGTCGGGACCGGCACCACGGCAACTTTGTTTCTTCCGGTTGCAACCCGGCTTCCCGAAGCCGAGACGCCCGTTCCGGCACTGCGGCCGGCCGGTCGATCGGCAGTCATCCTGTTCGTCGACGACGATCCGCTGATCGCGATGTCGACCACCGAAATGCTGGAGGATCTCGGACACCGCGTCATCGGGGTCAGCTCGGCGCGCCACGCCCTCGACATCATTCGAAGCGAACAGCCCATCGATCTCATGGTAACCGATCACGTCATGCCCGGAATGACCGGTCTCGAGCTGGCGGCGGCGTCGCGCCAATTGCGTCCGTCATTGCCGATCTTGCTTGCCACTGGATATGCCGAATTGCCTGAAGGCGGGCCGCAGCTTGAAATTCCGAGGCTGGCCAAGCCGTATCATCAGGATCAGCTCCGCGATCGCCTAGATCAGATGCTGCGCTGAGCGCCGAGAGGTTGTCGCTGATTGCCTGTGCCTGGGCCTCGATCTGCTGCCGGCTGTGCCGACGCTGGGCCGATTGAACGGCAGGCTTCCGCCGCCGCGGAAGGGATGCTTGGTCATTTTCGACTTGGCATCCTGCCAGTTCACAAACCGTAGAAGATCTTGATCTCCCACAGCACCACGATGATAGCCGTGATCAACGTGACCGCGGCGACGGCACTTTCCAGGGAAGCGACTCTCATGTCCCACTCCGCTTCCCAGCCCCTTCAGCGGTCTAGTTGATTCCCGGATTCGCGGGCAATCGCGCAGGCCGCGCAGGCAGCCACTCCGTTGCGCGTTGTGGTGTCGCGGCCACAACGGCACCGTAGAATCCCGGGTGAAAATACCTGATAATCCCCGGTGTCTCGCGCGATGCGTGTATTCCGAACCCGCCGCTGCAATCAGGAGGATTTACCCCACCATCCGGTCTCGCCCGCTCCAGAAGCCGGCGCGCAGTACCTTCTTGTCGACCTTGCCGACGCCGGTCATCGGCAGCTGCTGGACGAACCGGATCTGCTTCGGCGCATGCGCGGAACCCTTCTTCGTCCGCACCATGTTGATCAGCTCGTCCGGATCGGGCCTGGTGCCCTCGCGCGGCACGACGATGGCGGTGACGGCTTCGCCCCATTTTTCGTCAGGCACGCCGACGACCGCGACCATCGCGACATCGGCATGTTGCGACAGCACGTCCTCGACCTCGCGCGGAAAGATGTTGAAGCCACCGGTGACGATCATGTCCTTCTTGCGGTCGAGGATGAACATGTAGCCGCGCTCGTCCTGGCGCGCGATGTCGCCGGTGTGCACCCAGCCGTTCTTCAATGTCTCCGCGGTGATATCAGGCCGCTTCCAGTATTCCGCCATCACATGCGGCGCGCGCAGGCAGATCTCGCCGGCCTCGCCTGTCTTCACCTCCTGGTCGTTGTCGTCGAGAATCCTGACCTCGCACGCCGCGATCGGGAAGCCGCAGGACAGGAACAGCTCCGGCGTTTTGGGATCGTGATCCTTCTTGCGCAGCACCGAGACCGGATAGCATTCGGTCTGGCCATAGAGTTGCGAGAACACCGGACCGATGCGTTCGATGCCTTCGATCAGCCGGCTCGGCGACATCGCGGATGCGCCGTAGAGCACGAGCTCGAGCGAGGAGAGATCGGTCTTGCCGAGTGCGGGATGATCGAGCAGCACGTAGATCATGGTCGGCACGAACAGCGTGAAATTGATGCGCTCGCGCGCGATCGTCGCCAACACGGCCTCGGGGTCGAAACCCCTGAGCATGTGCACGGTGCCGCCGCGCATCAGCGTCGGCAGCACCTTTGTGCCGGCGACGTGGCTGATCGGCGCCACCGCGAGATAGCGCGCGGCGTCGGGGATCTCGAAATCGGCGAGGATCGCGCCGGCCGCTCCGGCGTTTTCGCGGTGATAGCGCAGCGCGCCCTTGGACTTGCCCGTGGTGCCGCCGGTGTAGTTCAGCGTGGAGAGATCGTCGAGAGTTGCGAGGCATCGTGCATTGGCGTGCCCTGCGCTCTCGATCGCGGCCAGCAGATCGACGCCGTAGTCGGCCGGTCCCATGGTGAAGACAGCCTTGAGCAGCGCCGCCTTCGCAGCGAGCGCGCCGCCGCGATCGCGGAAGGCGGCGACATCCACCACCAGCACTTCGGCTTCCGAATCCTCGAGCTGAAACAGTTGATCCGTCTCAGATCCCAGCGGATGCAGCCAGGTGATGCAGCATCGCGACAATTGCGCGGCGACGCCCGCGCACCAGGTGTCGGCGCGGTTGGCGGTGAGGAAGGCGACGCGTGCGCCCGGTTGCAGGCCGAGCCGCGTGAACACGCCCTGGATGCGTCCGATCAGATCGAGCGTGCCTTGATAGCTCAGCGATCCCCCGGGCCATGCGAAGGCAACCCGGTCGGGATAGCGCGCCAGCGCCCGTAGCGTCTGCGCACAAGTCGGGGACGATGCGTGGAGCGGATCGGACATACGTTTCCTCGTTGCTTTGTCATCGGCTTCTTGCGTGCCAATGTTGCCGATGACGCTAGCACAGGGAGTGCGGGATGGAACGACAAAGCCCGCGCAGGGAGGCACGAGTGGCATCCGATCGACTGCGACGCTTCAACGATCGTCTCAGCCTGCCGCTCATCGCGGCGCCGATGTTTCTGGTGTCAGGCGTCGAGCTCATGGTCGCGGCTTGCCGCAACGGCATCATCGGCAGCTTCCCCACCGTGAATTGCCGCAGCACGGAACAGCTCGATCAATGGTTCACCGAGATCGCAACGCGGCTGCATCAGCATGAAGATCAGACCGGCCACAAGGCCGCGCCGCTTTGTCCGAACCTGATCGTGCATCGCTCCAACGCGCGGCTGGAGCAGGATCTCGCCGTGCTGCTCAAGCACAAGCCGGAGATCGTGATCACCTCGGTCGGCTCGCCCGCGCCCGTGTTGAAGCCGCTGCATGATGCGGGCAGCCTGGTGCTGGCGGATGTTGCTTCGATCCGCCACGCCGAGCGTGCGGCTGCTGCAGGTGCTGACGGTTTGGTGCTGCTCAGCGCGGGTGCGGGCGGACAAACCGGCTGGCTAAACCCATTCGCTTTCGTCCGTGCGGTGCGCGCGTTCTACGACGGCATCATCGTGCTCGCCGGCGGCATCAGTGACGGCCATGCGTTGCGCGCGGCCGAAGTGCTCGGCTGCGATCTCGGCTACATGGGCACGAAATTCATCGCAACGCGCGAGAGCATGGCGGACGAGCGGCACAAGCAGATGCTGGTCGCGAGCTGCGCCGACGACATCCTGCTCACCACCGCGTTCACCGGCTTGCAGACCAGCATGCTGACGCCGTCGATCGTCGCCGCCGGGCTCGATCCCAATGATCTCCCGGCGCGCGGAGCGATCGACATCGGCAAGGACATCGACGTCGGCGCGCGCGAGAACCGCCCAAAACGCTGGCGCGACATCTGGAGCGGCGGGCACTCGACGTCTGGCGTCACCGACGTGATGGCGGTCGATGACCTCGTGGCGCGAACGGTCGCAGAATACCGTGAGGCGGCTGGCCGGTAACGTCCCGCGCCGCCCTGCACAGTTAATTCCGCATGGCTCTGCAAGCCCGTGCTTAACGGCAGATTAACCATCGCCCGCCAAGAATCCCCTCACGGCCGCCAATCAGGACGAGAGGGACAGGCGATGGATTTCGATTTTCTCAACAGCAAGACATCAGCCACGCTGGACGAGATCCGCGTCCGCGTCGCCCATGCGCTGGCCCGTCATCCGCTCTGCCGCAATGTCCGCTTCGACGTCGTCAGCGTTCCCCGCACCCGCCGGGGCGGCAATTGGACGGTGACGCTGCAAGCGGTCGAGCCGCGCGCCGTCTGGGAAGCCTCCGAGATCGTCGCCGACATTCAGGACGCCTACGATTTGGCCTTAGCGGCTTGATTTCGCTAGGTTTTCTGTCTCCCGTCGCCATAGGCAAAGCGATTGTCGCCTGAAAGGCACACTCAAGCCTTAATTCGTGCCTTTTTGCCGGGCATCCCTAACAACATCGTGAAGCGGTCCTTCCGGAGAGACGTTTGTCCAGAGCCATCACCATCACCGTGCTGACCTGTATCCTCGTACTCGGTGCCGCCACCACTGCCATCCTCGGCCGCGACAGCGTCCCCAGCGTCAGTGCCGAGATGATCACCCAGGCCCCGCCGAAGCCGCTCGCCGCCAACCGTGCCGCCAAGGCCGACCGGCTGGTTCCGACCCTGGCGCTGGCCTCGGCCGCAATCGACCCGGTTCAGGTTCCCGCCGACAGACTGTCGCAGGCGCCGGTGCTCACCGAGCCGCTGCGCCAGGCCTTTGCCGCGGCAACGCCATCCGATTTCCCGATGCCCAAGGCGAATGTGAACGAGGCGCCCGCTGCCTCGGAAACCACCGCCGCTATCGAGCCTGCGCCGAAGCCGAAGGTGGTTGCGAAACCGCAGCCGCAAAAGACCTACTCGCTGCTCTCCGACGTGCAGATCGCCGGCATCCGGGATCGCCTGAAACTGTCGTCGTCGCAGGAATATTACTGGCCCTCGGTCGAGAGCGCGCTGCGCAACGTCGTCAGGAAGATCTCGGCGAACAAGCTCTCCAATCCCAACGGACCGAGCGTGCAGATCGATCCGAACTGCGATGAGGTCCAGCAGCTGAAATCGGCCGCGATGCCGCTGCTGTTCCAGCTGCGTGACGACCAGAAGGAAGAAGTGCGCAAGCTCGCCCGCATCATCGGGCTGGAGAAGGTCGCGCAGCAGATCTGATCCGCAAGGTTCCTGCGGGAACTGCGCTGGAATCAGGAACATCCGGCAATCGACAGGCGTTGCACGCTCCAAAGAGGGAGTGGACCAATGCGCGCCTCGACAGCCTATTTCGTCGGTGCCGGATCGATCGTTGCCGCCATTGCTATTGGTCTCGGCGGCGGCATCGTTGCCGGCAACATCATGAATCCAATCGCGCCCAAGCAGGGCCCCGACACCAGCAAGGTGGCGCAACGCGCTGACAACAAGGCGGCGTCGGAGCGCGTGCAATATCTCACGGGCTCGCAGGCGTTCGGTGCGATGGCTGCCGCGCCAGCTCGGGCCGAAGCCAAGCCGGAAGTGAAGCCGGAAGCGAAGACCACACAGGCCAATGCTGAGCCGCAGGCGCAGACTGCAGCCGCCGAGCCGCCCAAGCCCGCGCCTTCACCGTCTCCCCAAGCAACAAAGCCCGCCGAGCAGCAGGCCTCGACAGAGCCGGCATCCTCTCCCGACAATGCCTACGCCAAAGCCAGGGATTCCGATGTCAAGCGTGCCGCGTCCGAGCGGCGCCGCGCGGAGCGCCACGAGCGCTGGGCCGAGCGTCGTCGTTACGAACAACGCGACACGCGTGGCATGCGAGACCAGACCAATTGGGATGATGTCGCGCGCAGCGTCCGCGAGGATTCTGACACGCGCGATTTTGCCGGTCGGCCGCGCGGCGGCTTTCCGCAGGTCCGCCTGTTCGGGGACGATGACGATTAACGGCTGATGCCGCGCACACGAATGTGAGCGGCACGCGATGCTTTCCTTCGGCAGTGAGGCGGCGGCCGTGGGCCGCCCGCGCAAGGCGAGCAGGAAGAAATGTCAGCCGCCGTGCGACTCCACCACCTTGCGGCAGCTGTCTGAAAGCTTTGTCTTGTTCTCGCGCAGGCAGGCATTCATCTCCGGCGGCTTGCCGATGTGTTCGGCGCAGAACTTGCTGGCATCGCCGCGGCACGCCATCTGCTCCTGCGGCGTGGGGCCGGATTGCGCCGTGGCTGGCAGGACAGCGGCGGTGAGCAGCAGCGCGGCAAGAATTGAAGTCTTCATAAAGCACCTCTTTGCAATCGTTGTGGTCCTGCTGGGGACCGAGCGCGGCGGACCATCTCGCGGCGATCCATGGCTGGTCCATGCCATGTTCATGGCATCGGCGCGCAGACTTGCCTGCCGCACCCCCATCTTCATGGCATGTCTTGGCGATCAGTCTTTTGCCATTGAGGCTGCACGTCGGCGCAAGATCAGGTGATTGCACCGGGGCGCCGAGCGGGAAGCAGGAGAGCAAGGATGTCGAAAAGAGTGGGAGCGCTGAGCGCCGGGCTGACGGTGATGATGCTGGCGGGTGCGGCGATGGTTTCGCTGGGCACGAGCCCGGCGCAGGCGGTGGTGTATTGCAAGACGGTCGGCGTGCCCAAGGGTTGCGTGGTGCGACCAGATGCGGCGGTGGTGGTTGCACCGGCAGCGCCGGTCGCGGCTGCGGCCGTGGTGACGCCCGGCGTGGGCGCGCCGGGGGTCGGTGTTCGTGCCGGCACGCCGATGAATCGTGGCGGCCCGGTCAATCGCGTCGGCGTGCGATGATGACTGTGCTGGATTGAGTTGATTGCATTCTTTCGGGCCAAGGGAGCCCGCTGCAAGCGAGCCTGCGAACGAACCCCCCGTCCTTCGCAAGCCAAGATCCCGGCCCGATCCCTCTCCCCGCACGTCCCATGCGCCCGGGGAGAGGGCTTTTCAGCCGCCCGCCGCATCGCTGTCGGGAAAGATATGCGGCAATTGCAGGCGTACGCGTGTGCCCGATCCATCCGAGCTGAGGTCGAGCACCGCGCCGCAACGTCGCGCGCGGTTTCTCATGTTGTGCATGCCGCGCGCGGTCTGGCTCGCACCTGCAGCTTCGCCGTCGTCACCAAGCGCAAAGCCGCGGCCATCGTCCGCGACGCTGATCACGCCGCAGGGTCCCTGCCCATCGTCGCGCGTCTCGACGGTCACGGTGATATGGCGCGCGGCCGCGTGCTTGACCGCGTTGGTCACGGCCTCGTCCAGGATGCGCACGATCTGGATGACATGCCAGGGCCGCAGTTCAGGGTGCAGCGGCAGGCCCTGCGGCGTTGCCACGCGCCAGTCGAGTGCGACGTCATGCGGCCGAAGCTGCATCGCCGCGCGCTCGCGCCAGGAGCCGAGCGCGAGCATGAGGTCGCCGCCAATGTCGTCCATGGAATCGATGACGAGACGCAGATCCCTCAGCGCGGCGCGCGCGGCATCCGTGATGGTGGCGCCCTCGTGCCCGCGCTCGGACAGCGCGACGATGCTGATGAGCTGGCCACCGAGGCCGTCATGCAGGTCGCGCATCAGCCGCGTGCGCTCGTTGGCCAGCGCTGCGGCCCGTGCGCGCGCCTCTTCACGGACAAAGCTTGCTTTCAGCCGTTCCTCCGCCTCGCCTACGCGCGCGACGAGCTGGCCGGCAAAGCTGTCGACCTGATTCAGCGCCCGGGCGAAGCGCCAGGTCAGGCCGGCGCCGATCGCAATCAGCAACGCCGAATAGGACAGGCGCGAGACGAAGGTGCGTTCGTTGGGCATGATCTCGAACACCGACAGCATGTCGTGGGCCCAGCAGGTCAGTACGATGGTCGCCGCACAGCCGAGCGCGAGGCTGGCGACGTCCTGTCGTTGCAGCGCGGCGTAGGCTGCGATGCCGGCCATCAGGACCAGACAAAACCCGACCGTGGGGATACCCAGAAGCATGAAGAGAATGCGCGGCAGTGGCGGACCGGCGATGAGGCCGCCTGCGATCACGATGAGCCCGGGCACGAACAGCAGCACGCCATAGCGCGGCCAGCGCCAGCCGAGGAACAGCACGGTCGACGCCACGATCAGCGCACTCTCGATCGGCGCGGAGGAGAGCAGCACGCCGACAAGCCTGGACGAGGCGGCCGGCGGCACCGGCGGCGTGACGAAGGCCTGCACGACGCCGAGCACCATCGCCGCCGCGAGCACGCCATAGACAGGCTCGTGCCGCCGCATCAGCCACATGATGGCGAGGATGACGGCGAGGATCGACTGCCAGGCGGAGAATACCACGGGCAGCGTGACGAACAGCAGCGTGCGGGTCTCGAAGGCCGGACGCAAGGCGGCGTCCGGGCCGACATAGACGGTGTCGAGGAAGCCGCGCAGCGGTCCCCACACGAACAGCCGCACGGAAATGTCGTTACTGCCCTCGTGCAGCAGCGAAGCCGGGATCACAGCGATCTCCGGCGTGTTGCGGTCGGGACGGTTGGCCGTGGGATCGCGCCGGGAGTCCAGGATCGCGACGCCGTTGATCGCGACCTCCACGCCGTTGCTGAAGCGCGGCAGGAAGACCGACCAGGTCGCGTCAGCGCCGTCGTCCCTGAACACGAATCTGCCAGAATAGAGCGGCGGATCGGCGAGCGAATAGCGCGACGCGGTGAATTCAGGCAGCGTCACGGGCCGTGTCGTTCCGGCTTCGCGCAGCGAGAACTCGCTCACGGCAAATTCATCGGGGTCGCGCGGCTCGAACACCCGCAGCCCGAGAATGATTGCGATCACGATCAGCGCCTGGAGCAACAGATATGCCGCCATGCGCGCGAGCTGAAGCGCGTGCCCGGGCACTGCGGTCTTCGCGGCAATCTCACTCACAGCTTGATCAGGCCCTGCTGCACCGCCTCGAACACCGCTTCGCTGCGTGTGTGAACCTCGAGCTTGCGATAGATGTTCTTGATGTGGCCGGGGACGGTCTGCCGGGACAGGCCGAGGTGGCTCGCGATCTCGGCGTAGCTGAATCCCTTGGCGATGCCCCAGAGGATGTCGATCTCGCGCGGCGTCAGCTTCGCGGTGTTGAGCACCGGCCCCGGCGGCGGCTCGGCCGAATTCTGTGTTCGCCGCACGATGAAGCGCGCGATCGAGGCCGAGATCGGCGAATGTCCGGCGACCAGATCGCGCACGGTGGTCGCGATGTCGGTCGGGAAGGCGTCCTTGAGCAGATAGCCGGTGGCGCCGACGGTGATGGCGGAGATCACGCTTTCCTCGTCGCCCAGCGCCGAGATCACCATGATCTCGGTGTTGGGAAAGCGCTGCCTGGTCTCGCGGATCAGCTCGACGCCATGGCCGTCGGGCAGCCGCAGATCGGTCAGCAGCACGCGCGGCGCACCGCTCGCAAGCGCGCTGCGGGCTTCGCCCAGCGTGCCGGCCGTGCGCACCTCGTAGCCGGCCTTCGCCAGCGCGTCCTGAAGGCGCCAGCAGGTGGGTGCGTCGTCTTCGACGAGGAGGATGGTGATGGCCTCACCGGTCTCGTCCTGGTCCGTCATGATCATGGTCCCGGCCGCGTGTCCCCCGCGGCGTGTGCGGCCAGTCTAGCCGCGGCCATGCCAGCGCGACACCCATAATCATGGGGGCGAGGCCATGCGTTGAGAGCCCAACGGCATCGTTTGCGCAACTCGGCATAGCGTTACTTGCTCGCCAGCGGCGAGGCGGTTGTCGCCATGGGCAGCGCAGGCGCAGGCAGACGCTGCACCGCGATTTTCGCTGTGCCGGTGTTGTTGTGATAAAACAGGTCCGGTGGGCCCTGGATCACCATGAGCCATGACGGCACCATCGACTCGGGCAAGAGCTGCGGGAAGATCTGCACCGCATCGTTGACGTAGAAGAACAACTCGCCGGAGTCGGGGGCGATGAACTCGGCGACGATGCGGTCGGCCAGTCCTTCGGTCCGCCAGACCTGCCCTGCATCCGCGAGCATGTCCTGCGGGATCGGCTCGAAATTGCCGAGCGTCTTCAGCTCACCCTTGAACCGGTCGATGTCGTCGAGGCTGACAGGATATTGATCCTGTGCTCCAACATCGTCTTCCGCAGGAAGCGTCGGCTTGGTCCGCCGCGGCAATGCGTCAGCCGGGATCACGTTGATCGCCTGCAGAGGAAGCTCGGTCACCCCTTTGGTCCCGATACGAACCACAGGCTGGAACCAGTTTGCCGCGTACAGACGCAGTTCGGGCAAGGCGATGGTGTGACGCAGTCCGTGCGTCCGGAAGCCGTTCGCTCCGCTCATCGTGGTGCGGTCGAACCAGGGCTCCTTGACATCGATGAAGACGCGGTATTTACGGCCTTTCTCGACGGCGAGCCCGCTCCACCAGCAGAACGTCCTGGTATCGAACTGCGCGATCGCGTCGGTCGGGTCGTCACGCACCGGCGTGCCGACCTGAGGTGATCCGGCAGCATCCTGGCTTGTGGTGCAGACCTTTCCGAGCGCGACGCGTCCGGTGAACAGGCTGTTCGACAGCATCAGTGCCGCGGTGCCGAAGATCGTGAGCAGGAAGATGGCCGGCACGAGACCCCTGGTGATGACGAGGCCCGCCGGTGCGGCATTCGTCCGCATCCAACGGCCGAACTTCAACAGCGAGCCCGGCTTGTCGATATGGCTCAGGCTCGCCTTGCGTCGGGGCGTATTCCAGGCGAGGCGCGCGCGTTCCTGGATGGTGTCGCGCAGATCCGAATTCTTTTTCCAGATCCACCAGGTCAGGATCGCCACGACCAACGTCATGAACGGATAATAGATCGCAATGTCGAGCCAGGGCGCCGCATAGGACGGCATCACACTCCTGACGAGATTGGCGAACGGGGCCACCACGGCGCCCAGCACCCAGTCGATGTTGGCGATGAAGGAGACCCCGTCGTGGCCCACGGGACGTTTGGACCATTGCACCAGCGGATAGGAGATCCACGGCCAGGTGGCGATCACGCCGACCATGAACAGCAGTGCGAAATAGGCGACGCGCCGCCACCACACGGTGTCGCGCGCGAGCGAGGCCATTTCGGCGTCGGGCATGCTCATCGCGGTGAACGCCTCGGCCTCCTTCTGCCGTCGCGATCCCCGCGCCTTCGTCAGATAGGCCCCCTTCATCGCCTCGCGCGTGCCCTCGTCGGTGAGGTCGAGCTTGCTGCCATCAGGCATTAGCACCCGGGCGTCGGCGGGAAGCATGATCGGCGCATAGTCGTCGCAGCCGTGCAGCATGCGCTCGACCACGGCGAAATGCACCACAGGCGTGCCGCCGTTGGCCTTGCCCGCCAGGACCGGACGCGGGCCGTAGCGATACAGCACCGCCGCTCCGCTGCGGGAATCATGCATCGGCCCGATCGCCGATTGATAGTCCCTGAAGTGATCGAGGGTGCCCTTCTGGAAGCGCAGCTTGTTGCCGAGCTGGTCGGCCATCCAGACCAGCGGCACGAAGGACAGGGTGCAGTCCGGATAGCCGCCGCCGATGTCGGAATGGACGCCGGCGAACCAGACTTCCTTGACCGTCTGGTCGGCGGCAAGATGGCTCTGGTCGATCCGCAGCGGATGGAAGGTGGTGCGCTCGTCGTCGAGCCCAAGCGCGTGACAGATGTGCTTTGCCTTGTGAGACGGGCGGTGGTTGCGGAAGGAGATCGGCCAGATCGCCCAGTCGATTGCAACGCGCAGCTCCTCGATCGGGACGCCGAAGGCCTCGACCGTGTCGAACAGTCCGAGGAAGTCGATATTGACGTCCTTGCGGCCGTTCATCGCCGCGCGGACCGCGCCGTAGGAGCGGTGTCCGCAGATCAAGTGATAGAAGTACAGCACGATGTCCCGGATCAGGCGCGCGATCCAGATCGTCGGCAGGCTTCGCTGCCACGGCACGGTCTCGCGGCGGTATTCGCGCCATGCGGACATGGCGTTACGCTCCATCTCGGCATGCGAGACGGGCTCGTCCCCGATTCGAGCGGGTACCAGACCCTGGCTTGCGATCAGGGCCGCCAGCGTGCGCGCGGTGAAGGCCCCGCGGCTGAAGCCGAAGATGTAGATCTCGTCGCCGGCCCGCCAGTTCCAGCACAGGAAGCGATAGAGCTTGCGAACGTTGGCCGGCACGCCGATGCCGGTGGCGCCATCAAGCGCGGCGAGCGGCGCCCAGCCGGCGGTGCCGACGCCCTTGATGTAATGGGCGATCTGGTCGGGCTGGGTGTGGTCGACCGCCTCGTAGAGTCGCCAGACGCTGGATTCCTGGGTCGTGAAAGCGTTGCCGGTACCGTCAGCGAACAGCACCAGCTTGCGCGGCGCCCGCGTGCCGGGCGCGTTCGGATCTGCGTGCGGATGGTCCGGTGTTGCAGGACTGCCGTGCGGCGCGCCGTCATGGTAGGTCACGAGCCCCTCCGAAATTCTGTCGGGGATGCTTCAAGCCCTGATGGGGTGGCATCCCCTGAATTCAATCGATAGATGCACTCGGAAATGTTGGATGTATTCCGCCCGCGAACGCGCTGAAGCGAGGATGGGGTCGGCTCGCGCGGGCCGTCTATGAATTAGGCCACAGTCGGCAAAAGAAATGCCCGGGCAAGCCCGGGCATGACATTGTTTGCGAAGCGATATGGTAGCCGCGTGGACACGCATGCGCGGCGGGGTCGGCGTAGTTTCCGAGGCTCCTGGAGCTTGTCGCGTCAGTGGGTGGCTGCGAAAGCGATGCCGGCACGCACCTCGGCGATCGCATTGTCGATCAGCCCGAGCGCCCGTTCGCGATGGCCGCCCTTGTTGGGCTCGGCCTTGGCGAGCTCGGCGCGGGCCGATTGCAGGATCGCAATGGCCTCGTCCATGTGCGGTTGCGCGCCGAGCGCGTAGCCGATGCAGAGGCTGGTTGCGATGGCGCCGCCGAGCACGAGGCTACGGGGTAGAGAGATTCGCATGTCGATGTCTCCTCCAGCGGGCGTCAGGCCGGGGCCGCCCGGTTGCCCGGACGCGATTCGCGTGTGGGGGGATGTCGCATCCGCTGCCTGAATAGGCTGGCGGTATGCGGGCCGTCTTGGACTATCCGGCGCCGGAGGCCCCGCTGCTTGGACTGACCGGCGTTGCTTGATTCACGCCAGCGTGCTGATAGCCTGCGTGTATCGGTTTTCGGCAGGCGTTCATTTCCGGCCTGCGAGCGCCAAGCCTTGAAAACAAGCCTGTCTTGAAAACAAGCCTTTCTTGAAAAAGCCATTCCCGCAAAAGTTGTTGTCGATGTCCGTTGTCAGGAAGTCGCTCTCGACCGAGATGTTGCCGAAGGATCTGTCCGACCGGCAGCGCTTCATCCGCTTTGCCGAGCTGTTCGAGCATTTCTCCAATACCGGCGAGCTCGATCCGGCCTCTGACGTGCCGTTTCGCGCCGTGATGAACTCGATCCACATCGGCACCACCATGCTCGGGCGCTGCGACGGCAGCTTCGTCACGGTGCGGCGGGAAAAGCGCCAGGTGGTCGAGACCGGCGATGATCGCTTTTGCCTCGTGCGCAACACCGGCGATCGCGCCTCGCAGGTGGTTCATCGCGGCCGCGAATTCACCATGCGGCCGGGATCAATGGTGCTGCTCAAGCTCGACGAGCCGTTCTTCGCCGCCGACGGCGCCAGCCAGAAGCGTTTCACCAATGTGCACCTGCCGGTCGATTCGCTGCGCGCGATGGTCACCGACGTCGACGAGCTCGTCGGCTGCGAGCTCGAGCCCGGCGGCGCGCTGTCACTGGTGATGGATTACAGCGATCTGTTGCTTCGTCACCCTGCGGCCGCCGACGAGGCCGGCATGGCGATCGCATCTCACTTGCTCGATCTCGCCGCGATTGGCCTCGGTGCCCGCAGCGACGTTGCGGCGGCGGCACGGCGCCGGGGCCTGCGGGCGGTGCGGCTCAAGGCCGTGCTGTCGATCCTCGAGCTGCGATTCCAAGAGCCGGATTTTTCCGCGCAGAAGCTCGCAACTGCAGCCGGTCTCTCCGAGCGCTATGTCAACGAGCTCCTGTTCGAGGCCGGCGCCGGCTTCACCACGCGCCTGACCGAGCTGCGGCTGCGCAAGGCGGCCGGTTTGCTCGCCCATCGCGAGGCGCGCATCAGCGACATCGCGTTTGCCTGCGGCTTCAACGATCTCTCTTATTTCAACCGCTGCTTTCGCCGCAGGTTCGGCCTGACGCCGACGGCGGCGCGGGGCCGGTGAGACCGCGTCTACAACGTTTCCACCCGCGGCGGCGGATATCGCCGCGCCAGCATCGACAGCGGCAGGCGCCGCTCGTCCGCCGGCAACTCCAGCCAGGCCAGCACAAGCGGCCGCTTCCAGTCGCCGATGCCGAACTCCATGTCGACCCATTTCTGCGGCTCGGGCCCCTCGAGCCCGCGGACCCAGACGAAATAGCGGGGCAGGTCGTTGGCGTCCGTTTCGGTCGTGGGTCTCCTGGCCATCACTTGCTCACTGCGTCGACACGTATCCGCCTCAGGATATAGGTACTGGCCCGGCGAAGTCGAACGCGTTGCTGGTGGCTTTGGGTCCGAAGGATATGAACGAAACGGTGACCGACAGCTGGGGTGACGGCTCCGAGGTCATGAAGCGGCTGACCGGCTCCTGGTCGTTCAACCGGCTCATCGAGGGCCAGGGCAGCATGCGGGGTCTTGCGACCTTCACGCCATTAGACCCGGACGATCTGGCCTATCGCGAACAGGGACGTTTGAAGCTCCTGACCGGCACGGAACTCGAGGCGGAGCGCGAGTACGTCTTCCGCAAGCACAGCCGCGGATTCGACGTCTTCTTCAAGGAGACCCCGTTACGGCTCTTCCACGCAATCGAACTCGCTGCGTCCGATGACGGCGTCTTGAACGGAAGCGCCGACCATCTGTGTAACTTCGATCGTTATCAGTCGAGCTACACCTTCCTGGTCGACGGTCGCTTCGTCGTGCGTCACGTGGTGTCGGGTCCGCGCAAGGACTACACCATGACCACCGCCTATACGCGGATATCGTGAGGCGCGCCGCCGCTCGCAGCCCGCGTCAGCAGCCAGCTTTGCGCTGACCAGGCCGGCGTCCTCAAAGGGTGCCGCTGCCTGTCGGTCGGCACCGGGAGACCGCGCTGATCGAGCCCAGGCGGTGCTGGCGACATCGCCGCGGCTGTGGCAAGTTGGCTGAGGCGAAGCAGTGTTTCCGTGCTCTCATAGGGTGGGGTGCGGGTCCGAACTCGAACCCATTCTTTGGGTGGGCATGAAGAGCCGCTTCCAGATAGTGCTAGGCGAAGTGCTATGGGGCGACGACGACCACATCTTTTGCCGTGGATCGCGTGACGACGCCGATGGCGTTCGAAAGGCCGTGCTCGCGGTGCTTCCCGCAGCGCAGCACGCCTCTGGCGCCGGCATCGATCGCCTGGCTCACGAATATGCGCTGAAGGATCAATTGGACGGGGCGTGGGCCCTGCTGCCGCTGGAGTTGATGCGCGATCGCGGCCGTCCGGTGCTGCTACTGGAGGATCCGGGCGGCGAACCGCTGGAGCGGCTCGTTGGCGCGCTGATCGGAACTGAGCGGTTCTTGCGGCTCGCGATCGGAATCGTGACGGCGCTGGGCAAGGTCCAGCAGCGCGGTCTCGTCCACAAGGACCTGAAGCCAGCGCATATCCTGGTGAATTGTGGGGACGGCCAGGTCCGTTTCACCGGATTCGGTATCGCCTCGCGCCTGATCCGCGAGCGCCGCGCGCCGGCGCCGCCCGAGTTCATCGTTGGCACGTTGCCCTACATGTCGCCCGAACAGACCGGGTGGATGAACCGCTCGATCGATTTCCGCAGCGACCTCTATTCGCTTGGCGTCACGTTCTATCAGATGCTGACCGGTCGTTTGCCGTTCACGGCGACGCATCCGATGGAGTGGGTGCATTGCCACATTGCGAGACGGCCAACGCCTCCCAGCGAGCGGATCAGCGCTATCCCGGCTGCGGTCTCGGCCATCATCCTCAAGCTGCTCGCCAAGTCCGCCGAGCAACGCTACCAGAGTGCCGCGGGTCTCGAGCATGATCTGCGCCGCTGCTTGAGCGAATGGGAAGCTGCCGGCCGCATCAGGGAATTTCCGATAGGTCAACAGGACACCGTCGACCGTCTGCTGATCCCTGAGAAGCTCTACGGGCGAGAGCGCGAGATCGAAGCCCTGCTCGCTGCGTTCAACCGTGTGGTCGACAGTGGCTCGCCGGAGTTGATGCTGGTTTCCGGCTATTCCGGCATAGGCAAGTCTTCTGTCGTCAATGAGCTGCATCGTATGCTGGCCCTGTCCCACGGGCTGTTCGCGTCAGGCAAGTTCGACCAGTACAAACGGGATGTTCCCTATGCACCGCTGGTGCAGGCATTTCAGAGCCTGGTGCGGTCCCTGCTGAGCAAAAGCGACAACGAGTTGGCGGGCTGGCGTCGTGCCCTTGAAGAGACGCTTGGCGCAAACGCTCGGCTCATCGTCGACCTGATCCCCGAACTACAGCTGATCATGGGCGAGCAGCCGTCGGTGACCGAGCTTCCGCCGCAGCAGGCACAAAGGCGCTTTCAGCTCGTGTTCCGACGATTCATCGGCATGTTCGCGCGTGCAGAACATCCCTTGGCCCTGTTCCTCGATGATCTCCAATGGTTCGATGCCGCGACGCTCGATCTGATCGAGGACCTGCTGACCCATTCGGACATGCACCACCTGATGCTTGTCGGGGCCTATCGCGATAACGAGGTGGATAGCGCCCATCCCTTGCGGCGGAAGCTTGAAGCGATCAGGAACGCCGGCGCCAAGATAGAGCAGATCACGCTTGCGCCCCTGACGAGCGAACACATCGCGCGCTTGATCGCCGACACGCTTCGCTGCGATCTGGACCGTGCCGCGCCGCTGGCGCAGCTGATACATGACAAGACCGCCGGAAACCCTTTCTTTGTCGTTCAGTTTCTTTACGCGCTGGCCAAGGATGAACTGGTCCGCTTCGACTACGACGCCGGGCGCTGGGGTTGGGATCTCGATCGGATTCGAGCCAAGGCTCACACCGACAATGTCGTGGATCTCATGGTCGCCAGGCTGGCGCGGCTGCCGCCGGAAACACGGAATGCCCTGCAGCAACTGGCCTGTCTCGGCAACACCGCCGATATCGCGATGCTCTCCATCGTGCTCGGGTGCTCGGAGCGGGATGTTGACGTGGCGTTGTGGGAAGCCGTTCGCCAGGAGTTGATCGAGCATCCGGGCCGAGCCTACAGGTTTGTCCACGACCGTGTGCAGGAAGCCGTCTATTCGCTGATCGCAGAGGACCACCGCGCGGGGCTCCATCTGCGCATCGGCCGGCAGTTGCTGGCGCAGACGGCCCCCGAGAAACGCGAGGAGACGATCTTCGACGTTCTCAATCAGCTCAATCGCGCCGCCGCCTTGATCACGTCACCGGAAGGACGTGAGCAGCTCGCCGAGCTCAACCTGAAGGCCGGGCTGCGTGCGAGGACGTCAGCGGCCTACGCATCCGCGCTCAAATATCTGTCTGCCGGCGCCGCATTGCTATCAGCCGACTGCTGGGAACGCCGGCATGGTCTAGCCTTTTCCCTGGAGTTGCACCTCGCCGAATGCGAATTCGTGACCGGCGCCATGTCGCAGGCGGAGCGGCGCCTGTCGGCTCTGGCGGAACGCTCCACGAATGCAAGTGAGCAAGGTTTCGTCGCGCGCCTGCAGGTCGATTTGTACATGGCGCTCAGTCAACGTGACCGCGCGATCAGTGTTGGCCTCGGCTATCTGCGACGGCTCGGAATTGTCTGGTCAGTCCATCCAGACGCTGATGATGTGCGCAATCAGTATGAGAAGGTCCGGTCTCGAATCGGCGGTCGGCCGATTGAGGAGCTGTTCGACCTGCCGCTGATGAGCGATCCGATTGCGCTGGCGACCCTGGATCTTCTGACCGCGCTGATGCCGCCGGCGTTCTACACCGATGCGAACCTCCGTTCGCTGGTGGTCCTCAAAGCCGTGGAGCTCAGCCTCGACTGGGGGCACAGCGAGGCTTCGTGCGTGCACTACGTCATGTTCGGTGCGATTGCCGGATCATTTTTCGGCGACCATCAAGCGGGGGCTCGATTCAGCAACGTCGGAATCGAGCTGGTGGAACGGCGCGGATTTTCGCGCTTCAAGGCGCGGACCTATCTGAACTATGGCAACCTCGTCCTGACATGGACCAGGCATCATCGGCATGCGCGTGAAGCCTTTCGTCTCGCTTTCGAGAGCGCGAACGGCAGTGGCGAGACCACGTTCGCGGCCTTCTGTTGTGCCAGCCTGAACGCAAATTTCCTCGCTGCGGGCGATCCGCTTCCAGAAGCGCAGCGTGAAGCGGAGCACGGCTTGCGGTTCGCACAGAAAGCGAATTTCGCGTTGCTGGTTGACATCATCACGTCGCAGATCGGCCTGATCCGGATGTTGCGGGGCCTGACGAAACGGTTCGGCAGTTTCGACGACGAGCAATTCGACGAGCTTGCGTTCGAGCGGTACATCTCCGCCGATCCGTCATTCGCCTTGCCCGAGAGCTGGTATTGGATTCGCAAGCTGCAGGCACGGTTCCTGGCCGGCGACTATGAAACGGCGCTCGACGCGGCATCGAAGGCGCGACGGCTGCGGTGGGCGCCACCGCAATTGTTCGAGACGGCAGAATACGAGTTCTACGCCGCGCTATCCCACGCCGCATGCGCGAGTTCGGCCACCGCCGACGCGCGCGATCAACATCTCGAGGCAATGCAGGCCCACCATCGCCAGCTCGAGGCGTGGGCGCAGAATTGCCCCGAGAATTTCGCGGACCGCGCCGCTCTGGTCGGCGCCGAGTTCGCCCGGCTTCAAGGCCGGGAGCTCGACGCCGGGCGTCTTTATGAGGAGGCGATCCGCTCGGCCCGGGAAAACGGATTCATTCACAACGAGGCGATCGCTTACGAACTGGCCTCTCGCTTCTACGCGGCTCGTGGTTTCGAAGAATTTGCGCGCGTCTATCTGCAGCATGCACGGGACAATTATGCTCGCTGGGGAGCCGACGGCAAGGTGCGGGAGCTTGAGACCACTTTCGTACACCTCAGGCGGGAGAGGTCGGAGGCCGGCTCGATGAGCACGATCGAGGCCCCGGTCGAGCAACTCGACCTCGGAACCGTCATCAAAGTGTCCGAAGCGGTCTCGGGCGAGATGATGCTGGAGAAGCTCATCGACACGCTGATGCGGACGTCGATCGAACAGGCCGGGGCTGAGCGAGCCTTGCTGATTCTATCGCGCGGCACCGAGCCGCGCATTCACGCCGAGGCCACGACCCGTGGCGACACAGTGAGCGTGGCACTGCGCGACCTTGCTGTATCTGCAGCGGAGCTTCCGGAATCGGTTCTCAAATACGTCATGCGAACCGGGGAGTGCACCATTCTTGACGACACCGAGGTGCAGCCTCCGTTTGCCGCGGACCCCTATGTCAATCGGCGGCCCGCGCGTTCCATTCTTTGCTTACCCTTGATCACTCACGCCAGGCTGATCGGCGCGCTCTACCTCGAGAACACGTTGGCGCCGCACGTTTTCGCGCGGGCGCGAATCCCGGTGCTGAAGCTCCTTGCAGCGCAGGCGGCGATCGCGCTGGAGAACGCCCGGCTCTATGCCGATCTGCAGCAGGAAAACAGCGATCGCAAACGAGCCGAACAAGCCCTGCGGCAAAGCGAGCAGCGCTTCCGCGATTACGCCGAGACGGCCTCCGACTGGCTGTGGGAGACCGGGCCGGACCACCTTTTCACCTACATATCGGAGCAGTTGAGCGCGTTCGGCATCGATCCGGCCGGACTGATCGGAAAACGCCGCTTCGACTCCGCCTCGGACCAGGAGACCGAGACGGAGAAATGGCGTGAGCACATGGCGGGGCTGGAGCGACACGAGCCGTTCCGGAATTTCGAGCATACATGGCGCGATCAGGCCGGGCGCACGCGCCATCTCAGGGTCAACGGCCGGCCTGTCTTTGCCGCCGACGGTCGCTTCATGGGCTATCGCGGCACGGCCACCGACCTGACCGACCAGCACGAGGCCGAGGAGCGGCTGCGCCAGTCGCAGAAGATGGACGCTATCGGGCAGCTCACGGGCGGCGTTGCTCACGATTTCAACAACGTTCTCACCGTCATAACTGGAACGATCGAGATCATCAGCGACGGCGTCGCGGATCGGCCGCAGCTCGCCTCGATTGCCCAGCTCATCGACGATGCGGCGACACGCGGGAGCGAAATCACGTCCCAGCTTCTCACGTTCGCCCGCCGCCAGCCGGTGGAGCCGCGCGAGATCGACGTCAACGATCTCCTGACCGAAACAGCGCGGTTGCTCAAGCCGACACTTGGGGAACACATCGATCTGAGGCTGGTGCTGGCAGAGGATGGGTGGTTTGCGCTCGCCGATCCGTCGCAACTTTCCGCGGCCGTGATCAATGTCGCAGTGAATGCCCGGGACGCCATGCCCGGCGGCGGCAAGATCACGGTCGAAACGGCCAATGTGGTCGTCGACGGGGCGGAGGCGTCCGCCTGGGGCGAGGTGAAGCCCGGAGACTTCGTCAAGATCTCGGTCACCGACACCGGCGAGGGTATCCCGGCCGATATCCGTGATCGGGTGTTCGAGCCGTTCTTCACGACCAAGGGAATAGGCCGCGGCACCGGGCTTGGGCTGAGCATGGTCTACGGCTTCGCCAAACAGAGCGGAGGCATGGTCAAGATCGACAGCGAGCAAGGCCGCGGCACTGCGATCCAGCTGTATCTGCCACGCGCCGAAGGGGCGGCGCCAGTCAAGACGGCGCCGGTGCACTCATCTGCGCTTGTGACCGCGCACGAGACGATCCTCGTCGTCGAGGACGATCCGCTCGTGAAGGGCTATGTGATCGCTCAGCTTGGCAGCATGGGATACCAGACGCTTTTCGCCGCCGACGGGCCGGCGGCCCTCGCGCTGGTCGACCAGGGTACCGCGTTCGATCTTCTGTTCACCGACGTCATCATGCCGGGAGGCATGAATGGCCGGCAATTGGTTGATGCCGTCCGCAAGCGGCGCCCGGATGTGCGTGTCCTGTACACATCCGGCTACAGCGAGACCGCACTCGCGCATGAAGGTCAACTCGATTCCGACATCGTGCTGCTCAGGAAGCCGTACCGGAAATCCGATCTCTCCCGGAAAATCCGCGAGGCGCTGGACGGTCGCTAGAGAGCAAGACAGAGGCTGCGTCAGCCACGCGCGCGCGAAGCTCGCAAGTGCCTGGCCGGGCGGCGAAGCAAGGGCGCCGCACGAACAGGCGTTGGCGCTTGCCCTTGTCGCGAGCGAGCACAACAACGCGCCATGGCGCCATATCGGCCCTTAATATGCGGCGGCGAGTTGCTCGCGCGTTGGCGCCGGAATCAGATCTTCCGCGGCCGCGAAAATGGAACGAAATTCATCAAGACAGTCGCTTCGCCGATTCCGTCGCCCGTATCCGCCGACGCCGACGGGTTTCGCCTGCATAGCCGGGCCCCACGATCGGACGGATGTTGATCCAGGTCATGGCCGCATGTTGGGACCGGGTTCTGGATAGTATCCCCTGGTCTCGGCAATTGATTCTGCTCAAGCGACGAAGCCGGTTTCGGGAGAGAGTGGCGCCCGTGTAGCTATGGAACGAAGCCATGTCGTTTGAGCGGGTCCTGCGATGGGGCCTCGTTGCGATTGCAATCGCAGGATTGACCGGGGGTCTTCTCGCGCGGGTGGCGGGCCGACCTGATCTTGCGGATCTTGCATGGGAACTCGGCACCGCGCCCGTGATCGGTGGACTGGCGGTTTCGATCGTCAGGGATCTTCTGGGCGGTCGCTTCGGAGTGGACGCGATTGCGCTGCTGTCGATGAGTGCGGCGCTGGCGCTCGGCCAGCCGCTTGCCGGAGCCGTGGTTGCGCTGATGTATTCCGGCGGCAACGTGCTGGAGGATATAGCGATCGCACGGGCCGAGCGTGACCTGCGCTCCCTGGTCGATCGGGCACCGCGGCAGGCACACCGCAAGGGCAGCGAGGGGATCGAGGAGGTACCGATCGAGGCAATCTCAATCGGCGAAGAGCTTCTCGTAAGGGCCGGTGAGATCGTGCCGGTTGACGGTATCGTTGGCTCGGACTCGGCCACGATCGACGAATCAGCGGTTACCGGCGAACCCATTCCGGTCGAGAAGACCCGCGGCAGCGCGGTTCTATCCGGCTCGCTGAATGCGGGTGAGACCTTCGAGTTGACCGTGACCGCGCCGGCCGGCGAGAGCACCTACGCCGGAATCGTGCGCATGGTGACGGCGGCACAAACGGCGAAGGCTCCCTTTGTGCGGATGGCCGATCGTTTTGCGCTGATCCTGCTGCCGGTGACGCTCGCCGTTGCCTTCTTGGCATGGCGGATTTCCGGTGATCTGACCCGCAGCCTCGCTGTGCTGGTGGCAGCGACGCCTTGTCCCCTGATCCTGGCCGCACCGGTCGCCTTCATCGCCGGGGTGGCGCGAGCCGCCCGGCGCGGCATCCTCGCGAAGGGCGGAGGGGCGCTGGAAGCGCTGGCTCGCGCGCACACGGTGCTGTTTGACAAGACCGGCACCCTGACCGTCGGAGGGGCACGGTTGCTTTCGATCGAGGTCGCTCCCGGCGAGGATCCGGACGAGGTTCTCAAGCTTGGGGCATCGCTCGAACAGGCCTCGCATCACGTGCTCGCCAAGACCGTCGTGGCCGCGGCCTTCGATCGCGGCCTCAAGCTCAAAGCGCCCGAACATGTCAAGGAGACCATGGGCACCGGCTTGTGCGGCCTGATCGACGGGCGTCAGGTCGTTGCAGGCGCGCGAGAGTTGCTTCGCTCGCATGCCGAATTGTTGCCTTGGGAATTGCGTGCGATCCGGCGCGCCTCATGGCGCTCGGCACTGATCGTCTTTGTCGCCGTGGAGGGGCGTCCGATCGGGGCGCTGCTGCTGGCCGACGAGTTGCGGGCGGATACGCCGCGAGCGATTCGGCTGCTGCGCGATGCCGGTATCGCGCGAATGGTGATGGTCACGGGCGATCGCGCCGCCGCAGCGCAGGCCATTGGTGCAGCGCTTGACCTTGACGCCGTGCTGGCCGACCGCGTTCCTTCGGACAAGGTCGAGGCGGTGCGCAGCGAACAGCGGCTGCATCCGACCGTCATGGTCGGCGATGGCATCAATGACGCCCCGGCACTGGCCATGGCCGATATCGGGGTCGCGCTCGGCGCGCGCGGTGCGACCGCGTCGTCCGAGGCCGCCGATGTGGTGATATTGGCCGACCGGCTCGATCGCGTTGGCGAAGCGATCATGATCGCGCAGCGGGCACGACGTATCGCCCTGCAAAGCATCGTGGTCGGCATGGGGTTGTCATTGGTGGCAATGGTCGCTGCTGCCGTCGGCTGGCTTGATCCCGTGCCTGCAGCCATCGTCCAGGAGGTCATCGATGTTGCAGTCATTCTGAACGCACTGCGGGCTCTCGCTCCGGCCCTTGGCAGGGGCGGTGCACGCATCAGCGCGGAGCAGGGGCTGGCATTGCATCACGATCATCAGGCCCTCTTCAAGGACCTCGACCGCTTGCGCAAGATCGTCGATGCGCTGGACGATGCGACGCCGGAGTCCGGTGCGGTGCTAATTTTGGATGCTCAGCGCATCGTTCAGAGCAGCGTTGTCAAGCATGAGCGCGCGGATGAGGACAGCGTCTATCCGAAGCTTGCGGAGGTGCTGCGGGAACGCCACGGCCTTTCTGCCATGAGCCGCGCCCATCGGGAGATTCTGCACCTTACCCGGCTGCTCGATCGGATCGTGGAGGATCTGCCGTCAGAGAAGGTCGATCGCTATCTTGTCCGGGATGCTCAGCGGGTAATCGAGGCGATCGAAACGCTGGTGCGCATGCACACTGCTCAGGAGGAGGATATTTACGAAGCCGTGGCGGCCTAGGCGTCAGTTCAGGTGCACCATTCATGCGACGGCCCGAAGCAAAGCAGGGCTACGCCTGTCTCGACCTCTTCGTTCGGGAATAGCGAAATTCGACTTGGCAAATTATTGTTGTTGCTGATTTTTTAGCGTGGTGCCCCTGGCCGGAATCGAACCAGCACTCCTTGCGGAACTCGATTTTGAGTCGAGCGCGTCTACCAGTTCCGCCACAGGGGCCCTCGGTCGGCCCCTCCAGGGGAGGGCGTCACGAAGCGGGCGGACTATAGCCATGGGAAAGACGGGGTCAACCCGCGCCAAAGTGATCCCGGCCGTTCTCGACAGCCGCTTTGGCCGGGGTTAGAGCCTAATAGCGTTTTCGAGCGAAGTGGACACCGGTTCGCGTGAAGAAAACGCGTCAAAACCTAGAGCCAAGCCCCTAGCCGGAGAGGCCGCCGTGACGACCCAGAGTGCCGCAATACCCGCGTTTGGACCGACCGCCGGCAACCCCGCCCTGACCGCCTCGCTGGCCGTGACCCTGATCGCGGCGGCAACGATCGCGGGCGCCTGGTTCTTCCAGCTCGTGCTGGGGATCGTGCCCTGTCCGCTCTGCCTTGAGCAGCGCTACGCCTATTATCTCGCGATCCCGCTCGGTGTGCTCATGGTGCTTGTGGCGAGAGGTGGCGCGCCACGGCCGCTGCTGCTGGCGGGGCTGGCGATCCTCACCCTGGCGGCGCTCGCCAATGCCGGCCTCGGCACCTACCATTCCGGCGTCGAATGGGGGTTCTGGAAGGGACCGACCGATTGCTCCGGCCCGGTCGTCAATCTCGGCAGCGCCGGCGATCTGTTGTCGCGGCTGGACACCGTCAAGGTGGTGCGCTGCGACGAGGTGCAGTGGCGCTTCCTTGGCCTCTCGCTCGCCGGCTACAACGTGCTGATTTCGCTGCTGATGGCTGCGATTGCCGCCTGGGGTTTTGCGCGGACGGCAAAGCGCGCCTGATTTTTGACGCGTTTTCTTTACGCGAACCGGTACCCATTTCGCTCGAAAACGCTTTGTAACTAGATCGCGCTCGCGCCTTCGTGCTGGAAGCCGAGATAGCTCGCCGCCACCCGCTCGTTCGCCGCAATGTCGCTGGCCTTGCCGCTGAGCACGAACTCGCCGAGCTCCATCACGTAGGCATGGTCGGCGATCTTCAGCGCGGCCTGCGCGTTCTGCTCGACCAGCAGCACGGAGACGCCATTCGCCTTCAGCTCGGTGACGATGCGGAAAATGTCGGCGACGATGATCGGCGCGAGGCCGAGGCTCGGCTCGTCCAGCATCAACAGTTTCGGCTCGCCCATCAGCGCGCGCCCCATCGCCAGCATCTGCTGCTCGCCGCCGGACAGGGTGCCGGCGAGCTGCTTGCGGCGCTCCTTGAGGCGCGGAAACAGCGTGTAGATCCGCTCGATCGAGGCCTTCGCCCGGCGCTTCTCGATGCGGAAAGCGCCCAGTTCGAGATTGTCCTCGACATTCATGGTCACGAACAATTCGCGATGTTCAGGCACGAGGCCGAGCCCCATCGCGACGCGATCCTCGATGTCGAGCCGGGCGAGATCCTGGCTGGCGAAGGAAACGCGGCCCTTCAGCGGCAGGATGCCCATGATCGCCGACAGCAGCGTGGTCTTGCCGGCGCCGTTGGCGCCGACAATGGTGACGATCTCGTTCTCGCCGACTTCGAGTCCGACCGAGCGTACCGCCTCGACCTTGCCATAGGCGACATGCGCGTCGGTGACTGACAACAGCGCGCTCATGCCGCCACTCCGAGATAGGCCTTGATCACTTCGGGATTGGTCTTGATCGTGGCAGGCGTGCCTTCCGCGATCTTGGTGCCGAAATCCAGCACCACGATACGGTCGGCGAGGTTCATCACAAAGCCCATGTCGTGCTCGACCAAAAGCACGGACATGCCGCCGTCGCGCAGGTCGCGCAGCAGTTTTGCCAGTTGCTGCTTCTCCATGTGGCGCAGGCCCGCGGCCGGCTCGTCGAGCAGCAGCAGCATCGGATCGACACAGAGTGCACGCGCGATCTCGACGATGCGTTGCTGGCCCAGCGACAGCGATCCCGCGAGCTGATGCATCTGGTCGGCAAGCCCAACACGCTCGATCTGGCGGGCGGCCTCCGCGAGCAGCTTTGCCTCATCGGCGCGGTCGAGCCGCAGCATTGAAGAGAGAGGTCCCGAATGGCCGCGCAGATGCGCGCCGATGGCGACATTCTCCAGCACGGTCATGTCAGGCACCAGCTTGACGTGCTGGAAAGTCCTGCTGATGCCGAGCTTGACGATCTCCTGCGGCGGTGCGCGATCGACCTTGTTGCCGAGCACCGAGATCGAGCCCGATGTCGCCGACAGCACGCCGGTGATCAGGTTGAAGGTGGTGCTCTTGCCGGCGCCGTTGGGTCCGATCAGCGCGACGATCTCGCGGGCCTGGACGTCGAAGGAGACGTTGTTGACCGCAACCACGCCGCCAAATTGTTTGCGCGCCTTCTCGACCTGGAGCAGGACGCCGGCTTCGCCGGACGCGCGGCTGCGATGCTCCAGCTTCAGCGAAGTATCGGGCTTCCTGCCGCCGGTGCGTTCAGGCAAAAACGACATCAGCCAGGGCCAGACGCCGCCCGGCGCAAGCTGGAGCAACGCCACCAGCATGATGCCGAACACGATGGTCTCGACCTGGCCGGAGCCGGGCAGGATCAGCGGCAGATAGCTCTGCAGCACCTCTTTCAGGATCACAACGATCGCCGCGCCCAGCACGCCGCCCCAGACATAGCCGGCGCCGCCGACCACCGCGATGAAGAGATATTCGATGCCGGCCTGCGCCCCGAACGGGGTCGGGTTCACCGCGCGCTGCAGATGGGCGTAGAGCCAGCCGGACAGGCCGGCAAGCACGGCGGCGTGGATGAAGACAAGGAGCTTCGCCCGCGGCGTATGCACGCCAAAAGCTTCGGCGGCGACATGGCCGCGGCGGAGCGCGCGGATGGCGCGGCCGGTGCGGGAATCCAGCAGGTTCATCGTCAGCAGCGCCGAGAGGATCACCGCGACCCAGATCGCAAAATAGATCGAGCCCGGCGAGAGCATCTTGAACGAACCGATCGACAGCGGCGGGATCGCCGAGATGCCGTCGTTGCGGCCGAGGAATTCCAGCTTGCTGAACAGGTAGAACAGGCCAAGGCCCCAGGCCAGCGTGCCGAGCGGCAGATAATGGCCGGAGAGGCGGACCGTGACGAGGCCGAGCAGCACTGCCAGCAGGCCGCTGACCAGCAGCGACAGCGGCAAGGTCAGCCAGGGCGACAGGCCGTAGGCCGTCGTCAGCAGCGCCGTGGTGTAGGCGCCGAATCCGACAAAGGCGGCCTGGCCGAACGAGGTGAGGCCGCCGACGCCGGTCAGCAGCACGAGGCCCATCGCGACCAGCGCGGAAAGGCCGATATTGTCGAGCAGCACGATCCAGAATGGTGGCATGCCCGGGATGAACGGGATCGCCGCCATGACAAGGGCGAAGACGAGAATGGGAAGCCGGCTCTGCATGTTCGCCTCAGTCCTTCTCTTCCTCGACCGCGGGCGCGGCGAGCGAGCGCAACAGCAGCACGGGGATCAGGAGCATGAACACGATCACCTCCTTGTAGTTGGAGGCATAGAAGGACGAGAACGCCTCGACGATGCCGACGAACAGGGCCGCGACCGCGGTGAGCGGATAGCTGACGAGGCCGCCGATGATCGCGGCGACAAAGCCCTTCAGGCCGATCAGGAAGCCGCTGTCATAATAGAGCGTCGTGATCGGCACGATCATGATGCCCGACAGCGCGCCGATGACGGACGCCAGCAGGAAGGCGATCTGCCCCGACAGCGTGGTGCGGATACCGGCGAGCCGGGCACCGAGCCGGTTGACGGCGGTGGCGCGCAGTGCCTTGCCATAGAGTGTCAGGCCGAAGAACAGCCAGAGGCCGACGATGAAGGCGACAGTGATGCCGTAGACCGTAAGGCTCTGGCCGGTGAAGCGCAGCGAGCCCGCGGTGAAGGCGCCCGATAGCACCGCCGGCCCGCGCTGGCCCTCGGCGCCGAAGAAAAGCAGGCCCAGGCCCTGCAGTGCCAGATGGGTGCCGACCGACGCGATCAGCAATACCAGCACCGAGGTGTGCGCCAGCGGCTGGAATGCGATGCGGTAGAGATAGAGGCCGATCATCGCCACGATCACCAGCGACAGCGCGATGCAGACCGCGACCGGGGGCTTCTGGGCGGCGAAGTAAATCGTCAATGCCAGCACGATGGCCGGCAGCACCACATTGGCGAGGACACTGCGCAGGATCAGCCGGCCATGCAGCATCTTGCGGGCCACGAACAGGTCGAAGGCGCACGATACGATGCCCATCGCCATCGCCAGCTTGGCCGTGCCCGGCATCTGGCCCGAGGCCAGCGAGGCATAGGTCAGCGCGCCATAGGTGACGAATTCGCCCTGGGGGATGAGGATGACGCGGGTGACGGCGAACACCAGCACCAGAGCCAGGCCGAGCAGCGCGTAGATCGCGCCATTGGTGATGCCGTCCTGCAGCAGGAACAGCATGATGGTGGTGTTCAAGACCTGACGCTCCCCCTTGAAGATTAGGGACCGGTCTCCGCAATTGCGGTGGAAGGTCCCCTCACAGCCATTGAAATACGCTGACGATATTTGATATGGTCCATAACAATTATCAAATATAACATCAAGGGTGGGCGAACGACCCGTCCCGAATTTAGCGGGATTGCGAGCACGAGGCGATGACCGTTTCAAAAACCGCTGAAAAGTCCTCCGAAAAGGCTTCCGACGCGACCAAGGGCCGCAAGGACGCGCCCGAAGGCCTGCCCGAGGTCCTCCATCTCGGCGAGCTCTCCGAGCAGCTCGGCTACGTATTGAAGCGGGCGCAGCTCAAGGTTTTCGAGAATTTCCTGCGCTGCATGGCCTCGCTGCAGCTGACGCCGGCGCAGTTCTCGGTGCTGCTGCTGGTCGAGAAGAACCCGGGCCGGAACCAGACCGAGATCGCCTCCACCCTCGGCATCCTCCGGCCGAACTTCGTCGCCCTGCTCGACAATCTCGAGAGCCGCGACCTCTGCGCCCGCATCCGCTCCACCAACGACCGCCGCTCGCACATCCTGGTCTTGACCGACAAGGGCAAGGCCGTGCTGACGAGGGCGAAAAAGCTCGTCGCCACCAAGCACGAGTCGCGGCTGAACGAGCTGCTGGGACAGGCCAACCGCGAAGCTCTGATCGAGATGCTCTCGAAGATCGCGAACGAGTTTTGAGCCCCCGCCGTCATCGCCCGGCTTGACCGGCGATCCAGTATTCCAGAGTCGGCGCGGCAGGAATCGAGACGCCACGGCGTACTGGATTCCCCGCTTTCGCGGGGAATGACAGCGACGCCCGGTGCAGTCGCCTCAATCCACCAAAATCACCCTGATATCATTCACATTGGTCAGCGTCGGCCCCGGCTGCAGCAAGTCCCCCGTCGCTTCGAAGAAGGTCGTCGCGTCGTTGTTGTCCAGATACGCCTGCGGCTGAAGCCCCTGCGCCTTCATCTTGGCGAACGTCGCCGCATCGATCAGTGCGCCGGCGGGATCTGTGGGGTGGCCGGCGCCGCCATCGGCGCCGTCGGTGTCGCCCGCGAGTGCTGCGATGTCGGGCGTGTCCTTCAACAGGGAGGCCAGCGCCAGCGCGTATTCCTGGTTAGGGCCGCCGCGGCCATTGCCGCGCACGGTCACCGTGAGCTCGCCGCCGGAGAGAATGGCGACGCGCTTGCCTTGCGCGCGCGCGGCTAGCGCGAGCCTGGCGTGATCGGCCGCGACCTCGCGCGCCTCGCCTTCGAGATCGGCGCCGAGGTCGATGGTCTCGTAACCGGCGTCCTTTGCCAGCTTCACCGCGGCGTCCAGCGATTGCTTGGGACGTGCGATCAGCTCGAACGTTGCGCGCGCGAAGGCCGCATCACCAGGCTTGGCGCTTTCATTGGCGGGATTGTCGAGCGCGCGGGCTACGGCATCGTCGATCGCGAGCTTGTATTTCGCGACGATCGCGCGCGCGTCCGCCAGCGTGGTTGTGTCAGGCACGGTCGGGCCTGACGCGATCGCGGAGGGATCGTCATGCGGCACGTCGGAGATCGCGAGCGTGACGATTCCCGCGGCGTTCCGGCCGGCGCGTGCGAGACGTCCGCCCTTGATCCGCGAGAGATGCTTGCGCACGACATTCATCTCGCCGATCGGCGCGCCCGAGCGCAGCAGCGCCTTGTTGACCGCCTGCTTCTGCGCAAAGCTGATCCCGTCCACCGGCGCGATCCAGTTCGCCGAGCCGCCGCCGGTGAGCAGCACCAGGAGCAGATCGTCAGGGCCGGCCTCGCCTGCGAGCGCGAGCGTGTCCGCCGCGCCTTTCAGGCCGGCCTCATCGGGCACGGGGTGACCCGCCTCGACGACGCGGATCCGGCGCGTCGGCACGCCGTAGCCGTGGCGCGTGGTGGCGATGCCAACGAGGCTATCAGGCGCGAGCCCCAGCGTGTCGAGATAATGCCGCTCCGCGGCCGCCGCCATCGCGGCGGCGCCTTTGCCGGCGGCGAGGCAGATCACGCGCCCCTTGGGCGCGGGACGCAAATGAGGCGCCAGGATCGTGTTCGGATGGGCGGCGGCAACGGCAACGTCGTAGAGCGCGCGGAGCAGGGAACGTCGATCGGTCATGACGATGGCTTTCGGCAAACTCTTGAGCAGACTAGAGCTGTGGCGAGAACGTCGCCATGCCCCTGCCTAGCGCATCGGGCGCAAAAGGGTAAGCAGCCTTTACCATCATTCGATTGTGCAATCGCGTGATGGACCATCGACGGACAGCAAAAAGCCCCCCGCGATCATCTCGCAGGGGGCTGTTATTGTCAGCTATTTAACAGGCTAGCCGCCGACGTCGGCGCTGATCACGTCACCGAACAGATCCCACTTCTCGCCCTTGAACCGCTCGAGCTGGAGCTGGCTGATCGGGGCGAAGTCGGTCGCGGAGGTGTTGATCTGGATGCCCGGCAGCAGCACCTCGGTGCGGAAGTCCTTCAGGCTCGCGGCCTGCTTCATGACGTTCTCGCGCGTGAGATTGTCGCCGCACTGCTTCAGGATCTGGACCAGCGTCTGCGCCACGCCGTAGCCGACGATGGTGCCGTGATCGAGCTTGTCGCCGTCGGGGAAGTATTTGTCCATGAAAGCAAGGAAGTCCTTCATGCCGGGGTCATTCTTCCACTGCGGGTCCGACACGTCCTTCAGATAGTCGGCGGAGATGATGTCCTGCGCGTTCTCGAAGCCCGCGGGCTTGAGCACGCTGCCGACCGAGCCGGAGACGTTGTTAAGGAAGTGCAGCGGCTTCCAGCCGACCTCGGCTACCTTCTTGATCGCTTGCGCGGCAAATTTCGGCGTCGTGATGTTCATGAAGACGTCGGCGCCGCTCGACTTCAGCCTGACGATATGGCTGTCGATGGTCGGCTCGGAGGTCTCATAGCTCTCTTCGGCCACGATCATCGACGCGGCCTTGGCGCCGAGACCGTCCTTCAGGCCTTTCAGATAATCCTTGCCGTAATCGTCGTTCTGGAACAGCACGGCGATCTTGGCGTCCGGCTTGTTCTTGAGCAGCCATTTCGCATAGATCTGCGTCTCGCTCTGGTAGGAGGGCTGCCAGCCCATCGTCCACGGGAAGTCTTTCGGGTCGTTCCACTTGGTGGCGCCGGTCGCGACCAGGATCTGCGGCACCTTCTTCGAGTTCATGTATTTCTGGATCGCCGAGTTCGACGGCGTGCCGAGCGAGTTGAAGATGAACAGCACCTCGTCGCTCTCGACCAGCTTGCGGGCCTGCTCGACGGCCTTCGGCGGCGAATAGGCGTCGTCGTAGGAGACGAAGTTGATCTTGCGGCCGTTGATGCCGCCTTCCTCGTTGATCTTCTTGAAATAGGCGGCTTCGGTCCGCCCGATGATGCCGTAGGCGGAAGCCGGTCCGCTGTAGGGCATGATGTTGCCGACCTTGATCTCGGTGTCGGTCGCGCCGGTGTCGTATTTCTTCTGGGCCGATGCGATGGAGGTCGAGGCCGCAATGAGCGCGAGCGCCAGTGACGCGGCCGCAAGCTTGCCGGTGACAGCGGGCATTCCAATCTCCCTATTTTTCTTGGTGTGTGTGCGCTCCTTTTCTTGGCTTGATTGTTTTTGGGCTGCGCAAGCGCAATTCAATACGATTTGCCTGACGCCTTCAACACAAAGCCCCCGTGACAAGGTCGCAGGGTCTGCTCCTTTAGTAGTCAGGGGCGCCTGTGCACTTGCGAGAAGGCCGGACTGTCCAGAGTTGATTGATCCTATTCCGGCTATTCTGGGTTGCCGTCAGTGGCCGGGGGCGCTCGAGATGATGTCGCCGAACAATTCCCAGGCCTTGCCCTTGAACCGCATCATCTGAAGCTGCTCGATCGGGGCGAAATTGTCGGGTGTGGTGTTGATCTTGATGCCGGGCAGCAGCGTATCGGGCGCGAAGTCCTTCAGGTTTGCGGCCTGCTTCATGACATTGTCGCGGGTGAGGTTGTCGCCGCACATTTGCAGCACCTTCACCATGGTCTGCGCCGCGGCGTAGCCGAACACGACGCCGGCCTCGAGCTTGTTGGCCTTCGGGTCGTACTCCGCGAGGAAGTTGTAGAATTTCTTCATGCCGTCATCGGCATTCCATTGCGGGTCGGAAGCGTCCTTGAGGTAGCTCGCCGACAGGATGCCTTGCGAGATCTCGAGGCCCGCCGGCTCGATCACGCCGCCGACCGAGGCCGAGACGTTGGAGATGATGTGCATCGGGTGCCAGGCGATCTCGGCCGCCTTCTTGATCGCCTGCGCCGCGAACTTCGGCGTGGTGATGCTGACGAGGACGTCGGCGCCTGCGGCCTTCAGCTTCACGACGTGCTCGTCGACCGCGGGCTCGGAGGTGTCGTAGGGCTCCTCCAGCACGATCATCGAGGCGTTGGCGCCGAGTCCTTGCTTCAAACCGTTCAGATAGTCCTTGCCGAAATCGTCGTTCTGGTAGAGCACGCCGATCTTCGCGTCCGGCTTTTCCTTCATGATGTATTTGGCGTAGATCTTCGCCTCGCCCGCGTAGCTCGGCTGCCAGCCCATGGTCCAGGGAAAGTTCTTCGGATCGTTCCACTTGGACGCGCCGCTCGCCACGAACAATTGCGGCACCTTCTTCTCGTTCATGTATTTGCGAATGGCGCCGTTGGTGGAGGTGCCGAGCGAGCCGAAGATCAGCAGCACGTTGTCGCTTTCGACCAGCTTGCGCGCCTGCTCCACCGTCTTCGGCGGCGAGTAAGCGTCGTCATACGAGATGAACTTGATCTTGCGGCCGTTGATGCCGCCCTCGGCATTGACCTTGTTGAAATAGGCCTCCTGCGCCCTGCCGATCGCGCCGTAGGCGGAGGCCGGGCCGCTATAGGGCATGATGTTGCCGATCTTGATTTCGGTATCGGAGGCGCCGCTATCGTAGGATTTCTGTGCCAGCGCGGGATTGCTCATCGCAGTGCACAACGCGAATGCGGCCGAAATCACCGCAACCTGAAATCGAACGACGACCATTTTACTCCTGCCTCACCTGGATCGGCGCCGCATTGAACAAGATTGATCTCGGACGTCAACAAAAAGCCCCCGCGATCGCTCGCGGGGGCCTTGTCAGTTCGAACTATTGCCTCAGTGGCATTATTCCGGCGCGACGTCGCCGTTCATGATGTCGCCGAATTGTTCCCACTTCTCGCCCTTGAACCGCTGCATCTGCAGCTGGCTGATCGGGGCAAAGTCGCTCGGACCCGTGTTGATCTTGACGCCGGGCAGCAGGGTGTCCGGCTCGAAATCCTTCAGGCTCGCCGCCTGCTTCATCAGATTGGCACGGGTGAGATCGTCACCGCATTGTTCCAGCGCCTTGACCAGCGTCTGCGCGGCACCGTAGCCGTAGACGACGCTGGAGTCGGTCTTGTCGGCACCGGGCATGTACTTGTCGAGGAACTCCGCCCACTTCTTCATGCCGGCATCATTGGCCCAGCGCGGATCGGCGCCGTCCTTGGCGTAGGCCGCCGACAGCACGTCCTGGGAGGCCTCGAAGCCGGCCGGCTTCATCACGCTGCCCACCGAGGCCGACACGTTGGTGATGATCTGCAGCGGCTTCCAGCCGAGCTCGGCGGTCTTCTTGATGGTCTGGGCGCCGAATTTCGGCGTCGTGTAGATCAAGAGCACGTCGGGATTGGCGGCTTTGATCTTGACGATGTGGCCGTCGATCGACGGTTCGGAGACCTCATAGCTTTCTTCCAGGATGATCGTCGAGGCCGCCTTGGCGCCGAAACCGTCCTTGGTGCCCTTGAGGTAGTCTTTGCCGAAATCGTCGTTCTGATAGAGGATCGCGACCTTGGCGTCGGGCTTCTCCTTCATCAGCCATTTCGCATAGATCTGCGCTTCGCTCTGGTAGGAGGGCTGCCAGCCCATGGTCCAAGGGAAGTTCTTCGGGTCGTTCCACTTGGTGGCGCCGGTGGCGACGAACAGTTGCGGGATCTTCTTGGCGTTGAGATATTTCTGGATCGCGGTGTTCGAGGGCGTGCCGAGCGGGTTGAACACGGCGAGCACCTCGTCGCTCTCGACCAGCTTGCGGACCTGCTCCACGGCCTTCGGCGGCGAATAGCCATCGTCATAGGTGACGTAGACGATCTTGCGGCCGTTGATGCCGCCCTTGTCGTTGATCATCTTGAAATAGGCTTCTTCGGTCTTGCCGATGATGCCGTAGGCCGACGCCGGGCCGCTATACGGCATGATATTGCCGATCTTGATCTCGGTATCGGTCGCGCCGGTGTCGTATTTCTTCTGGGCGAGGGCGGCGGTGGAGGCGAGCGTGGCGACCGCCGTTATGAGTGCGGCGGTTCGCAGTGTTCTTCCGAAAGTCAATTGGGTCTCCTTGGTTGAAACGACGGTCTTGGTGATGGGGTCAGTTCTTTCTGAGCTTGCCTGCGAGTTGCTGGCCCAGGATCGCGACCTGCCTTGCGCCATGCGGCACGAGGTAGATGACGAGGAACAGGAGCACGCCGAACACGGCGCCGGAGAGGCCCTTGGAGATGCCTTCGGCAATGTTGGGCACGAAGATGATGAAGGCGGCACCGACGATCGAGCCCGGCAGCCAGCCGACGCCGCCGACCACCATGCCGAGGAACAGCTGGATCGCGAGCGTGATGGTGAAGCTGTCGGGTGCGACGAACTGCACCGCGATGGCGCTGAGGCCACCTGCGACGCCGGTGATGCCGGCGGAGACGCCGAAGGCGAGCGTCTTGTAGAGCGCGACATTGACGCCCATGGCGGAGGCCGCGATCTCGTTGTCGCGGATCGCCATGAAGGCGCGGCCCGAGCGGGAACGTAACAGGTTGACCGAGAAGATGTAGATCGCGAGCACGACGACGAGCGTGAAGTAATACAGCCACATGTCCTGCGACATCTTCAGCCCGAACGGCGCGTCCGGCTTGGTGACGACGAGGCCCTGCACGCCGCCGGTCCACTTCTCGAGGAAGTTCAGCTTGAGCAGCTGCGGCATCGCGGTGGCGAGCGCGAAGGTCGCAAGCGCCAGATAGACGCCGGAGAGCCGCAGCGCCGGCTGGCCGAACAGGAAGCCGACGCCGAAGCAAAGCGCGCCCGCGACCGGCAGGCAGAGGAAGTAGGGGATGTTGAACTGCTCCATCATCACAGCGGTGATGTAGGCGCCGATGCCGTAGAACGCGCTCTGGCCGAGCGAGAACTGGCCGCTTCCGCCGGTCAGGATGTTCAGCGCCAGCACCGCAAGGCCCAGATAGAGCAGCTGGGTCAGCTGGAAGATCACGAAATTCTTCGCGAACACCGGAACGGCAAGAAGAAGCAGCAGCACCACCACCGAGGTGCCGGTGCCCAGCGTCATGGCCCGCTTCGGCACGGCCTCGACGGCCGGGGCTTCCGTGACGACGTCTTCGACAGCGCTCATGATCAAACTCGCTTGACGATGTGCCGGCCGAACAGACCAGCGGGTTTGACGACCAGGACGGAGATGATCAGCGCGAGCGCGATCGGGAGTTTCAGCTCGTTGCCGACGCCGGGGATGTAGGTGCCGGCGAGGTTCTCGAAGATGCCGACCAGGAAGCCGCCGACGACGGCGCCGAACGGTGAGGTCAGGCCGCCGAGCACGGCCGCGGCGAAGCCGTAGATCAGCACGCCGCCCATCATGTTGGGCTCGAGGAACACGACCGGCGCGATCAGCATGCCGGCGATGGCGCCGATCGCGGTCGCCATGCCCCAGCCGAGCGCGATCATCCAGCTGGTGTTGATGCCGACGAGGCGGGCCGATTCAGGCACCGAGGCGGCCGCGCGCATGGCAAGGCCGATCCTGGTGTACTGGAAGAAGAAATACAGGCCGAGCAGCAGCAGCACGGTGACGCCGATCATGCCGGCCTGGTGGGTCGAGATCAGCTGGCTGCCCAGGAACGGCGAGGATCCGAACGGGGTCGGATATTGCTTGATGGTGAAGTCCCAGATCAGGCCGGCCGACGAGTTGATGATCGCAAACAGCGCGATGAAGCCGGCGACGTTGGTCAGAACCGGCGCCTTCGCCAGCGGCTTGAACAGGATGCGCTCGATGGCGATGCCGGCGACGAAGGAGAACGCGAGCGTGATGACGAAGGCACCCCAATAGGGCACGCCCCATTGCATCAGCTGCCAGGAGATGAAGGTCGAGAACATCGCCATCTCGCCTTGCGCGAAGTTGAGATGGTCGATGGCCTGGTAGATCATGACCACGGCGAGCGCCATGCAGGCATAGATGGCGCCCGTGGCAATCCCGGCCAGGACCTGGTTGGTAAACAGTTCCATCGTGCCGGCTCCTCAGTAACCCAGATAGGATTTGCGGATTTCTTCGTTGTTCGCGATGTCCTTGGCATTGCCCGACATCACGATCCGGCCGGTCTCGATCACATAGGCCTGGTCGGCGAGCTCGAGCGCGAGCTGGGCGTTCTGCTCGACCACCAGGATCGACACCTTGTCCTCGCGGTTGATCTTGCCGAGGATGCCGAACAGGTCGCGCACGACCAGCGGCGCGAGGCCGAAGGACGGCTCGTCCAGCAGCATCAGCCGCGGCCGCAGCATCAGCGCGCGCGCGACCGCGAGCATCTGCTGCTCGCCGCCGGAGAGCGTGCCGGCCTGCTGGGTATGCCGCTGCTTCAAAACAGGGAAATGCGCGTACATGCGCTCGATGTCGGAGACGATGCCGGCATTGTCCTTGCGGGTGATGGCCCCGAGCTGGAGATTCTCCTCCACCGTCATGGTGGTGAAGGTGCCGCGGCCCTGCGGCACGTGGGCGATGCCGTAGCGCACGATGCTTTCGGTCGAGCGGTTGTTCAGCGGCTTGCCGTCGAACTCGATGCCGCCGGTGGAGCGCACCATGTTGCAGATCGCGCGCAGCGTCGTGGTCTTGCCGGCGCCATTGGCGCCCAGCAGCGTCGTCAGCGAGCCCTCGTTGAGCGAGAAGGTGAGCCCATGGAGCGCCTGGACCTGGCCGTAATAGGCGCGCAGGTCCTTGACGTTGAGCAGAACAGTCATTGGTCCTTGCTCCCGAGATAGGCCTTGATGACGTCGGGGTCCGCCTGCACCTGGGCGGGCGTGCCTTCTGCGAGCTTCTTGCCGAAATTCAGCGCGACGACGTGGTCGGCGATCGACATCACGAGGCCCATGTGATGCTCGACCAGCAGCACCGTCATGTGGCGCTCGTCGCGGATTTTGCGGATGAGGTCGCCGAGGACGTAGACCTCCTCGTGGTTGAGGCCGCCGGCGGGCTCGTCGAGCAGCAGGATCTTCGGGTCTGCCGCCAGCGCCCGCGCCAGTTCGACGCGCTTCTGCGTGCCGAAGGGCAGGCCGGAGACGGTGGTGTGGGCGACGTCTTCGAGATCGAGATAGCTGAGGATCTCGTGCACCTTCTTGTTCACGCTGCTCTCGCTGCGGCGAATCCAGGCGAGGCGCAGCGAGTCGCTGATGATGTCGGAGGAGGTGCGGGCATGGGTGCCGACGCGGACATTGTCCATCACCGACAGATTCGGAAACAACGCCACGTTCTGGAAGGTACGGCCGATGCCGATCTCGGCGATCCGGTGCGGCGGCCGCTTCAGGATACTCGCGCCCTCCATCAGGATGTCGCCTGACGACGGCTGGTAGAGGCGGGACAGGCAGTTGAAGAGCGTGGTCTTGCCGGCGCCGTTGGGGCCGATCAATCCGAGGATCTGTCCCTTGTGCATGTCAAAGGACACGCCGTTGAGCGCGACGATGCCGCCGAACACGACGCTGACGTCGCGAACCGCGAGCAGAGGCGATGTCCCCTGCGCGAGCTGTGCCTGCGTCATCTCGTCTCGCCCACACTCAGCAGTGGGCGATGGGGCGATGCGAACCGCTCCCTGACATGACAAAGGCTATCTGATCCCCTCGGCCACACGCGCAACTTTTCCTCCTGATTTCAGCTTTTTGCTGTCGTCTTTTTTGGATAGCGACATCAGACCCCCAAGTGCCGCTTCGATGTTCCTTACCATCGCAAGCAGACGCGGTCCAATGTCGTTGATCAATCGTTCTTCCGTGAAGCGGAATGCCGGCGCGCCACAGTTGAAGGCGTAAGGCCCGGTTCCGTCATTGAGCTTGAGCGCGACGCCGGCGGCGCCGATATCGTCATGCCAGTCGCCGACCGAGATCGCGAAGCCGTGCTTGGCGACCATCTCGCCGGAACGCTCCAGCCCGTCGCGCATCTTCGGCCAGCGGCTGCCGTAATGTTCGCGCAGCACACGCGACAGCTCCGTGCGCTCGTCCTCGCCCAGCGCCCAGAAATAGGCGCGGCCCATCGCGGTGGTTGCAATCGGCACGCGCGAGCCGACGTCAAGTTGAACGCCGACGGTCTCGCTGCCGCGGCTCTGTCCGAAATAGATCATGCTGTGACGGTCGCGGCCGCCGATCGCGACGGCGCCGCCGGTGGCGCGCATCAATTCCTCACGGAACGGCTCGGACAAATGCCGAACGCCGAGATTGGCGAGCGCCGCGTAACCCAGCGCCATTGCGGCCGGCGCCAGCTGATATTTCTCGAAACGGGGAACCGGCGTCAGATAGCCGAGCTTCGTCAACGTGTAGGTCAGCCGCGAAACCGTTGGCTTCGGCAGATTGGTGCGGGCAGCAATCTCCTGGTTGCCCAGCAGTCCGTCGCTCGGGTGGAATGCGCGCAATACGTCAAGCCCGCGGGAAAGCGCGACGACGAAATTCCGATCGGTCGCGGTCTTCTTTCCTGTACGCTTCATCCCTGATCTGCTTCTTGCGCGGAGTCGTTGACAACGTCCGTGCTTCAAAATAACCCTGCCGTCAAGATGCGGAATTAAATTCCGCACCGCGAAATCGAATAAAAGTAAATCCCCACCAAGGAGGGAAACCGTGAGCGAAGTGGTCAAGCTTGAGCGTCATGATGAAGTCGGGATCGTCACGGTCAACAGCCCTCCGGTCAATGCGCTGAGTGCCGCAGTCCGCGGTGGTATTCTGGAATGCGTCAAGGCCGCGGTCGCCGACCCCGCCATCAAGGGCATCGTGCTGACCTGCGCCGGCCGCACCTTCATCGCCGGGGCCGACATCACCGAGTTCGGCAAGCCGCCGAAGCCGCCCGCGCTCAACGATGTGCTGTCCGAGATCGAGAATTCGCCGAAACCCGTCGTTGCTGCGATCCACGGCACCGCGCTCGGTGGCGGCCTCGAGGTCGCGCTTGCCTGTCATTTCCGCGTCGCGGTCAAGGAAGCCAAGCTCGGCCTGCCCGAGGTGAAGCTCGGCCTCCTGCCGGGCGCTGGCGGCACCCAGCGTCTGCCGCGCGCGGTCGGTCCCGAGCTTGCGGTCAAGATGATCGTCGGCGGCGACCCCATTGGTGCCGCCGAAGCGCTGAAGAACGGTCTGATCGAGGAGATCATTGAGGGCCCGGCCTCCGGCGGCGAAGCCTTTGTGCGCAAGCTGCTGGCCGAGAAGCGTCCGTTGCGTCGTCTGCGCGACGACGATTCCAGGATCGCGGCGGCGAAGGCCGACCGCTCGATCTTCACCAATGCGGTCGCGGCGATGACCAAGAAGTCGCGCGGCCTAGAGGCCCCGTTCGCGGCGGCCGATGCGGTCGGCTACGCCATCGACCTGCCGTTCGACGAAGGTCTGAAGAAGGAGCGCGAGGGTTTCCTCAAGCTCGTCGCCAGCGACCAGTCCAAGGCGCAGCGCTACGCCTTCTTCGCCGAGCGCGAGGCCAACAAGATCGCAGGCGTGCCTGAAGGCACCAAGTCGCGTCCCGTTAACCGTGTGGCCATTCTCGGCGCCGGCACCATGGGCGGCGGCATCGCGATGTCGTTTGCGAACGCGGGCGTTCCCGTCACCCTGATCGAGACGGGTGAAGAGCAGCTCAAGCGCGGCATGGGCATCATGCAGAAGAACTGGGAGGCGACTGCCGCGCGCGGCGGCATCCCGGCGGATGCACCGGCCAAGCGGATGGCGCTGATCAACGGCGTCGTCGGGATCGAGAATGTCGGCGATGCCGACCTCGTCATCGAAGCCGTGTTCGAGACCATGGCGGTGAAGAAGGAAGTGTTCGGCAAGCTCGACCAGTACGCCAAGCCCGGCGCCGTGCTCGCCTCCAATACCTCGTACCTCAACATCGACGAG
>Ga0209148_1000301_pt1 | contig 71452 bp, 69 predicted proteins | sample AraplaCol_mMF_r2_2_FD_184288 | JGI IMG/M metagenome (GOLD analysis project Ga0209148, IMG submission 184288) | Arabidopsis root microbial communities from North Carolina, USA - plate scrape CL_Col_mMF_r2 (SPAdes) (version 2) | ecosystem: Host-associated > Plants > Roots > Endosphere | place...
AGACTGGCGACGCGTCGCCATGCGCTTCGACCGCAATATCAAAACCTTCATGGCCACCATCGCCATCGCCGCCACCGTCATCTGGTGGCTCTAATGAGTCCGGACCCTAATTGCACAGCGAGACTGACCACTTTTCGCGGCGCCAGCGAAGCCTCGCCCCAAAAGGAAGGGCAAGTGAGCACCGCCGGTGCTATCCCCTTCATTCCGACCAGGTAAAACGCGCGCCGTCGCTGTCGTCCGGCATGGGGCCGGGGCTGTCGGCCCGGATACTCCCGGTCTGCGGATCGATGCGCAGGAAGCGGTTGGTGGCCAAAGACATCAGCACCAGCTCGCCCGTAGGCGTTTCGACCCATTGGAAGCTCTGCGCCGTGCCGGGCTGGCCGGCGACAAAAGTCACCCCTCCATCCTTACCCACCGTGACATAGTTTCGGCCCGATCGCAGGGCGACACGGCCCAACCCGCGGGCGACGATCTCGAACCGCGTCGGAACCCCCGAAACCAGGCGCCCACCGCTGACCGCCAGTCCGGTCGTCGCGTGAAACGACGCCAGCCGGATCGACCGGCCATAGGGAATGGGCCGCATCAGGCCGTGGGTATGCGGCTGATAAATATCGATATTGTCGAAATCCGCAAAACCGCCCTCGGCACCGGTCCGGTTGTAGCTGAACAAGCTGTAGCGCACGCCCTGGAAGGTGAAGGTCTGGTAGACCAAAGCGACCTCGTCGCCGATCGGGGTAAAGGTGGTGCCGTCGAACGAGTAACTGAAGCGCGCTTTTTCGGTGAGGAAATCGCAGTCGGCCCGAAGCCAGATGCGTGTCCCCGTCATCTTCACCCGCACCGTCTGGTCGCGGAGCTGGTCGTAAAAGACGACCTCTTGTCCATCGGCGCCTCTTTCGACGCCCAAAGTCGCATAAGGCAGATTGAGCAGCCCCAGCCCGGCCGTGTCGCCCGGCTTCAGGTTCGACGCATCGAGCAGGACGGTCGGGGTCGACATCGGCCCGATCGCCCGCTGCGTCAGCGTATCACGCGCGTCGTAGAAGGAGGTCGCGGGCAAAGCGTGAAGCCGCAGGAAGCCCGGCCGTTCCGACAAGGACCATTTGCCGTCGACCGGAACATGGTTCCACTGCCATATCGGCTGGAGCCGCTGCGCCGAGAAATCGTCGCTGCGCCGAAAGGGCACGCGCACCGGCTGCGGCGTGGCGGTCTTCGGCTTCACCCATGTCCGCGGCGTGCGCGTCAGATTGCCCGGCAGGCCGAAATAGGGCCAGCCGTCCTTCCACGTGATCGGAGACAGGCTGAGCAGGCGGCCGACGCTATTGAAGTCCATCATCGAAAAGCCCCACCATTCGCCTGCGGGCGTATGGACGATGCCTCCCTGATGCATCGCCAGGCCATGACCAGCGGCGGGGCCGGGCGCCCAGAATTTGAACGGCGGCTTGGGCGTGGCCGTGCGCTCGCCTGCCGCCATGCCGAAATCCTCGTGCAGGCTGATCGCTCGATTGACCTCGTAGGGCCCCAGCACATGATCCGCCCGCGCCGCCGGCATGCGAAAGCCGCCGGCATATTCGGCGCTGATGATGTAATATTTGCCGCCGATCTTATAGAAATGCGCACCCTCGCCCATCCCGGCGTCGGCCGTGAACAGCACGCGTTCGGTGCCCGGAACGATATCGGTCAGATCGTCGGTAAGCTGGGCCACGTGCATCGTCTGGTGATCCCAGACGACATAGGCCTTGCCGTCGTCGTCGAACAAGACGGACAGATCGTGAAAGCTGCGCTTCATCGGTGTGCGCGTCCACGGCCCCTTCGGATCGGTGGCCGTGAACATCTGGGTCGTCTCGTGATTGACGTTCGAGAAGATGTAATATTTGCCGTCGTGGTAGCGGAAGCACGGCGCCCAGATTCCTTGGCCGTAGATGTTCTGGCCGCCCTCCAGCCGGTAGGCGGGGCCGAGGTCGAGCTTGTCCAGCGCGTAGGCGACGAATTCCCAGTTCACCAAATCCTTCGAGCGCAGGATCGGCAGGCCCGGCATCGTGTGCATGGTGGTGCCGGTCAGGTAAAACCAGTTGCCAACGCGGATCAGGTCCGGATCTGAAAATTCGTCATAAAACAACGGATTGGTGAAGGTGCCGTTGCCGTTATCCGGCGTCCAGGTCGCGGTCGACAGGCCTTTGGGCGGGCGCGCCACTGGGCCCCGGTTCAGCGCGGAGGCCGGCGCCGCGCAGGAAATCAGCGCCAGAGCCACGCATGACACCAGCCCGGACAGAGCAATTCCGGGCAATTTCGACCTACGCTGCATGACTTCCCTTTGCGCCTTGAGTTCACACTTGAGGTGGCGTCCGCCAACCAGATCGGGTCCTATTTGGGGCACATGTCCGTGATCGGATTCGGCCCCTTGGCTGTCAGAAGGCCAAGCCGGTACGGAAGCTGGATGTAATCGGAGGGGTGGACCGACGGGTCGTTACCCTGGAACAGGAACCGAAGCGGCTTGCAGGGGTCGATGACCTGGGTCTGATCGTTCGTGTCCCGGATCAGTTCGCCGTGGGAAATGCCCTCGGACCAGATGCGCTCCACGTTGTCGCCTATGATCAAGGGATTCTTGGCGGCTGTGCCCAGCGGCACCCAGGCGCCTTCCAGGCCCTCGCTTTTCCATATCCGGAAATAGCGCCCCTTCGGGCTGATCGACTCCACGACCGTAAGGTAGATATTGGTTCCCTTTACCCGATAGTGGCTGCTTGCCTCGAATGCGTCGTCCCGGGGCTGGGTGATGACGATCGTCGTATTGTGAAAGCCATTGGGGAATTGATCGATCGATGTCTCCGACCGCATGACGTGGCCATTATCGTCGGTATTGAACAGGTAGCACTTGGCGTCATTGCAGACGATGTAGAAATCGAGCCACCCCGTCCCCGCCGGCGGCTTCGTAATGTCCGGCGCTGTGGCAAAGAAGGGGCGAGCCGGGCTCCACGACATCGGGTCGTCGATGTTGGTCGTGGTGGAATACATCGGGTCGCCGCCCTGGAATATCAGATACCAGCGCTTTTGCGGAGCAAAGTAGAACACTTCCGGCGCCGCGCGGTAGCCGGGGCCGATCGGCGATTTGTCGAGGTTGAATATCGGCGCCGTCGATGCGGACGACCAATCGGCGAAGCTTGTATAGGCGATGCCCCACCCCTTCGATCCGGCCGTGGTCATGAAGACATGGTATTTTCCGTTCGCGAATACGACGGACGGATCCTTCACGGCGTAAACGGTTTGGGATGGGTCGGGCTGCGGTCCGATCAGCGGTGCGCTCGACGTCCAGTGAAAGCTTCCGTGGGACGGCGCTGAGGATGAAGCAGATGAACCGGCGGCAGACGCCTCGCCGCCGCCGGCGAGCAGGGCCACCGCCGCAAGGCTCACCGAAAAGAAGGCCCGGGCCTTCATTCCCCACATGGTTTTTTGGGAGGTCATAGAGGAATGTCTTTCAAACTTTTGGTGATGGGCAGGCTCAGCGCGCGTACAGTGCGAACGCGAAGTCCGCGCTGTGGCCCTGCGCGTCCTTCAGCGGCTGGTCGTCGAGGCTGGCCTCGCCATCGGCATAGACGTCGTCGCGGCTGGCGCGCAGATAGAGCGTCAGCGCCCCCTTGTTGCCCTGGAGCGCCAGCGCGTAGCGGCGACCCGCCCGCAGCACGATCGGCGGATGGGCGCTGAAGTCGAAGCTCAGCAGGCCCGGTCCTTGCGGCCGGTAGGCGATGGCGAGGCCCTGGCCGGCGCCGAGCAATTCGGTGCCGCCCTCGACGTCACACAGCGACAACCGCAATGGGTGCGCGGGGTCTGTGCCGAGGCCGTCGCCGGCGTAAAGGCTGAGCCGGCCCAGGGCGATGTCGGCGCGCGGCACGAAGGTCTGCGCCAGGCGGCTGGCGCCGCTTTCGCTGTTGAAGCCGACAGGCTCGGGGGCCTGGTCGAAAGGCCGGGCGACCGAGGCCAGCGCCGGACGGCCCGGCCAGGTTTCGGGATAGCCTTGGGCGAATTGCTGGACGGCCACACGGGGGTCGGAGCGGCCAGGGTCCGCCGGCGCGGGCACCTTGCCGGCGGGCGGCCGGGGCGGCGTGCTGATGCCGGCCTCGGACTGGGTGACAGGCCACATGCGGCCATCCGCGTCGTAATAGAGATAGTCGATCGCGATCGAGCGGCGCGCGCCCGCGCCGGTCTGGCCGTCGGGCAGGGTCAGCCCGCCATTGTGATAGACCAGGTAGGATTGGCCCTTGAAGTCGTCGATGATGCCCGGGTGGATGGTGAAGCTATTGTGTGCCGGGCCGGTCAGCTCGCCCTGGTAGGTCCACGGCCCGCGCGGGCTGGGCGCGGTGGCATAGGACAGGTGCTCCCAGAGGTTCTGGTGCGCCATCGATGCGTAGGTCATGTAATATATGCCCTTGCGCTTCGACAGCCACGGCCCCTCTGTGTAATTGGGCAGCGCGATCTTCTCGATCGGGCCGTCGAACTCGGTCATGTTCGGCTTGAGCCGGGCCAGGTAGAGTATGGGGTTGCCCCAGGCCAGCCAGGCGGTGCCGTCGTCGTCGATGAAAACGGTAGGGTCGATGTCGTTCCAGCCATAGGGGCTGGGCGTCGTCGCGTCGGTGACCAGTGCCGAGCCGCGCGCATCTTTGAACGGGCCCAACGGGCTGTCGGCCACCGCCACGCCGATAGCCATTCCGGGCTGCATGTTGTCGTGCCGCACGGTAGCGTAAAGGTAATAATGGCCGTTGCGCGGCACCACCTGCGTGGCCCAGGCGTCGCCCATCGCCCACTTGAAGTCGGTGGGCTTCATGATGGCGCCGTGGGCGGTCCAGTGGCGCAGGTCCTTGGACGAATAGGCCAGCCATTCCTTCATGAGGTAGGAGTCGTTGCCCTTGGCCTCGTCATGCCCCACGTAGAGGTAGGCCGTGTCGCCCACGACCAGCGGCGCGGGGTCGGCGGTGAATGCATCGCGCAGCTGCGGGTTGCTGCCCGGCGCGGGCTCGGCAGCCAGCAAGCTGGCAGGCATGGCGATGCACAGCAGCAGGACCCCGCGGCCAACCCGGGTCAGGAGCGAAGAGCGTCGGACCGCCTCGCCCCGCGAAGGCAAGATACAAATCGTACGTGAAGACAGGCGCGGAATCATTCGAAGTCCTTCTTCGGCATTGGCGTTGGTGGAAGCCGATAACGGCACCAGGGATTATCGACCGACGATCCCCGGCGCGGAGCACGCTGCCCTGACACCTAGAGCGCGCCTAAAATCGCGGTTATCGTCGTCGGCCTATAGCTGGCACCGGTCTTGCGGTTGAACAGCCCGCACGAGTGATTGGGGAAGGCGCCGGTATCCCAGTAAAAGGTTGCGAAGCCATGCCGGATCGCGGATCCGGTGACGTACTTGGTCCAATAGTCGCTGTACTTCAGCGACGGGTCATGCTCGGTTTTGGACATGGCGCAATATTCGCCGATGATTACGGGGATTCCCTTGTCGGTATAGGTCGCCTTCGCCTTGTCGAACTGGGCGTCGACATGTGCTTCATTGTCCCACGCCTCCGTTGCTGCGGGATCGGTCGCGATCGATCCCCACTGCCAGATGGCACTCTTGTCGTTCAGCGTGAAGCTGTACGAATCATAATAATGGAACTCCATGATCAGCCTGCCGCCGACCGTGTCGGTTGGGATGGGAGCTCCGCAGGCTGCAATCGTATTGGTGATGTCGGTGTTATACCCCTGGAACACCAATGTTCGCGACGCATTCTTGCCGCCGGTTGCGCGCACCGCGTCGACGAATGCTTGGTTGAAGCCCGCCTGAACCGCGCAATTTTCCTGCGACGGCACGCCATAGCCGACGTGGATTTCGTTGGTGCCGGCGAATAGCAAATGGTTGTCATAATCTTTGAAATTGTTCGCGACTTGCGTCCACAATTTCTTATATGCCGCGTTGCCGGCAGCCCGGTTCGCAGCCGTCGGGTTGTACCAGTCGCTCTTATGCTGGTTGATGATGACGTACAGCCCGGCGCGACGTGCCATATCGACCACCGCTTTGACCCTGGCGAGCCACGACGGAGCGATGGTCCCGGCGCTGTCGGAATATTGCGCCCACTCGACCGGAATACGCACGCTCTTGAAGCCGGCGGCGGCGACTGCGTTCAGCAATTTCTGGTTTATCGCGGGGTTGCCGTAGACGGTCTCCTGCGACGTCGTATGGGGACGGCCATAATCGTTTAGCGCTTCAAGCGTATTGCCGATGTTCAAGCCCTTGCCGAGCTCGGCCGTGCCGACCGCGGCAAGCGGCGTTGCGGCCGGCATGGAGGGAGGAATCGGTGCAGGGATTGGCGTGGCTGCCAGCGCTCCGCCTTCGCCTCCGCAGAAAGTCAGGCCGAGCGCAACCAGCCCCGACAACAGCACGCGCCCGCAAGATTTCATTCATCCCCCCAGGCACGTAGGCCGCTAACCCTTGCGGATCGCCGCCGGGTTCATGCCGAGGCTATATCCCAACGAAAATAGCGCGCCGGGAATTGTTTCGGGCCGGAAAATGACGCTGCGAAATGGACGCGGCGACAGCGAACTGGCTGCGACGCTCGCTCGTCTTGCCGAATCATAGGATTAACTGGGCCGGAAACGGCCATTGCCGCCAATCTGGCGGCGAATGGTGGCCAATGTGTGGAAATTGGTCTGGCGGCTTACGGGTTGGCAAGAGCAGTAAGAGGACGGCCTCGGATCAGCCCCTGCGCCGGTCTAAAAAGTAGCGCCATGCCACCTTGCGATAGTCGGGATCGAGCGTGTCGAAGGTAATTCTCTCAAACTCGCTTGTCGTCTTAAGCCATCGCTTCGACCATGCCACGAGGCGGACCTCCTGCCCAGGTGATGTAAATATCAGAGTAAGGTCCACGACCCAGCAGATCGAAACCATGGTGATAAGCACGCCCAGCCAGATGTATTTGTCCCGGAGGCGGTAGAGGGGGAGGCTTTGGACGAAGCCCTGCAATCGGTCGGGATAGATCACGCTGAGGGCAAGCAGGATCGTCAACACTGTCGCAATAGACGTCAGGCGGCCAATCGCTCTGATCTTTTGGTCTTGGTATTTCATCGACATCCGTCTGCGACCTCACGGTGTGGGCGTTATAGCTTCAAAGGGAATGTCGGCAATCGGGGCGCAATGCGAACTGGCCCTACGTCTGAAAGTGGGGTCGGAAGCGGATATGGCCTCGATTAGCCGACCTCTCCCGACCAAAATAAGCGCTCGTCGAGATCTTGACGATGTTGCCATTCCCAGAAGTGAGCGGAGATCGGCCATCCGCGAAGCGCCTCCTACTTCTTCAATGTGCCGACCAGCTGAAACTTCTGCTCACGGGCATAGTCCATTGGGTTTCCGTCGGCGTCCTTCAATACATCGTGATTTCCTATTCGCGCGAAGTCGCTGCATGTCTGATCAACGACATCAACGGACTTCAACGCCACATCATGAGAGGCCAGTTCCCTAACGTCGCAGCTGAGGATGGCGCCATTCTTCGAAACCATCACGCTCATCGTGACGATGCTTGGTTCCGGTGCCGTAAGAACAGCAGCCACATGCAGCTGATCCAATGGCGCCGCCGGCATCAAAGCCGCATGCCTCTGACCGAGCACCCACTTGAAGCGCTCCCTGTAGACGAACCCTACCACCCGACCATGATTGTCTCGCGCCGGTGCGTACTTCGCCCGCTGCCTGAACAGGTCGCATGTCGTGGCATCGAGTTCCGGCCAGCGCGTACTGCGCGTCACCTTGCAGTCCGCTAGACGACCGGCCGGGTCGACCACGAGTTCGATTTCCACCATGCCTTCGTGATGGTGCTTTACCGCCTCGGGAGGATAATCGTCATTGGCGATGTAACTCTGCGCCGCCATTGCCAGTAATGCGATAATCATCCGTTTCCCCGGGGGCGCCGATCCCAACGGGCTCAACCATCCCATCCCAGCGATCGTTTCGCAAGCAATCAAGCCTCGATCATTAATTTCGGGGACACAATACAAATTAGATCAGCTTAGGAGGTGTTGGCAGCCCAACCTCGACGCCAACTGATTTGGACAGCAGAATAGATAAGATGAGCAAGGACGACCCGGTCACGGGAAAGGCCGAGGCTGCGACCGGTGCGGCGCGCGTGCGCGTGTGGCTTGAGGTCAGGGAGCCACTGGAGCGTCAGCTTGAGCCGCTTGGGCGCGCAGCTATTAACCAGCTTCGGCTCGGCGCCGGCGACCGGGTTCTCGATATTGGATGTGGTGTCGGGAGCACGCCCTCGACACTGGCCGAGATTGTTGGGCCAGGTGGCAAGGTGGTTGGCATCGACCCGCTCTCAGCCGCGCTGGATGTAATGCGCTCCGAAGCGAGCTGCCCGCCGAACGTGCGTTTCCTGCACGGCGATGCGCAGGTCTATCCTTTCGCCCCGGGCAGTTTCGACGCAGCTTTTTCTCGTTTTGGGGTGATGTTCTTCCCCGACCCTGTGGCAGCGTTCGCCAACATCAGGCGTGCACTTCGATCAGGCGGGCGGATTGCCTTCGTTTGCTGGCGCAGCCTCGCCGAAAATGAACTCGACGCACTGCCGATCCGCGCAGTGTCATCCCATTTGCCGGCTCAGCTCATCGCTGAAGCGGAAGGGGCAAGTCATTTTTCGTTCGCCGATCCCCCCTTTCTACAGGAAATGCTCACGCGGGCCGGATATGTTGGAATCGACATTCGCAAGCATGACGTGGACGTCGGGAGTGGCGACCTTCGATCGATGGTAAGCGTGTGCTCGCGTGTCGGTTCTCTGGGGGCGCTCCTGCGCGAACAGCCGGAGTTTCGCGCTGATGCCGTTCCGGCGCTTGAGGAAGCGTTGACTGCTCGTGACGGTCCTGGCGGACCTGCCCTGCGTGCCGCTACATGGGTTGTGCTCGCCTTCGCGCCATAGGTGCTCTCCAGAGGCAGCTAGCGGAGCCGCTTCTTCCATTTCGTATCACCGAGATCGGACGCTCACGACCAACATTGGGGCGACCTCACCATACCAACTCTTGACAATCGTACGCACATAGCGTATGTCCCCGGATCGACGCGCTGATACCATTCCTCAGCAGACCGCGAACTTCTGGCTCTTTCTCAGATTTGACAACGACAACGGCGCTGAACGGATGCGTGTCGCGATCGGGGTGACGCCGCAAGCTCCAGATCATCAAGTTCGTTTCCGCTATTTTTTTGTTTTTCCCTTAGGCGGCCGGTGCGAAATTCAGGCGCTCAGGCTTGCCGGAAACAGGATCGGCGCCGCGCCGGGCTTCCATGGCGCGAGCCGCACCATCGCCGCGTCGAACAAGGCCGACCCGGTCAGCCGCGCGAGCCACGCTTGCAGGCTGGGCAGGGGCAGAGCGTCGAACCAGGCGCGGTCGGTTTGCGCATATTGGCGCACGAATGGCATCAGCGCCGCATCGGCCAGCCCCATAGAGCCGCCGCAAAGATACGGCGCCACCTGCAAGCGCGCCTCCAGCGGGCGCAGCAGGTCGAGGCCGGCGGCACGATGCTCCATGGGATCGGTGCCGTGCTGGTTCGGATATTTATAGCGGTCGAGATGATGTTTGAACGGGCCATCATTGCTCGCGATCAGCGCTTCGTCGGATCGGTCGAGCCAGCCTTCGGGGTCGTTCCGCGCGAGCGCCCAGCGCATGATGTCGAGGCTTTCGTCGATCACGCGGCCGTCGGGCAGCTGCAGCACAGGCACGGTCGCCTTGGGCGAGAGGGCAGGCAGTTCGGCGGGCTTGGCGGAGAGCTTCACCTCGCGGATTTCGCAGGTCGTCCCGCTCGCCAACAAGGCGAGGCGGGCGCGGATCGCATAAGGGCAGCGGCGGAAGCTGTAGAGGATCGACCGCTCAGCCATCCCCTCTCCGCGCGTCATGCGCGGGCGGTCGCACGCCGATATGCCCCTCGCCGCGCGCCGCCGCCAATAAAGTCTGGCGATGGCGCTCGGCATAGCCCGCGCGCTGCGCGTCGGTCCGCTCATGATAGCAGGCCGGGCAACTCACCCCTTCCGCATAGAGCGGCGACTGGCGGTCCTCCTCCCCGATCGGACGGCGGCAGGCGTGGCAGAGCGCGCTCGATCCGATCTCAAGGTCATGGCCGACCGCGACGCGCTGATCGAACACGAAGCATTCGCCCTGCCAGACGCTCTCCGCCGCCGGCACCGTCTCCAGATATTTGAGGATGCCGCCCTTGAGGTGGTAGACCTCATTCAGGCCTTCGGCTTTCAGGAAGGCGGTCGCTTTCTCGCAGCGTATCCCGCCGGTGCAGAACATCGCGATCCGGGGTGCGGGCCCATCCCCGATCAGCGCCTCGCGTTGCTCGCGAAACCAGGCGGGGAAGTCGCGGAAGCTCTTGGTGTGCGGATCGATCGCGCGTGCGAAGCTGCCGATCGCGACCTCATAATCGTTGCGCGTGTCGATCAAGATCGTGGCGGGATCCGCGATCAGCGCATTCCAATCCTCGGGCGCGACATAGTGGCCGACCTCGCTCAGCGGATCGATATCGGGCTGGCCCATCGTCACGATCTCGCGCTTGATGCGCACCTTCATGCGGTGGAAGGGCAGGGTGTCCGCCCAGGATTCCTTGACATCCAGGTGGGCGCAGCCGGGCAGGGCGCGGATGTGCTCCAGCACAGCCTCGATCGCGTCGGGCGTTCCCGCGACCGTGCCGTTGATCCCTTCCTGCGCGAGCAGAAGCGTGCCCTTCACGCCGAGTGCGTCGCAGAGCGCGGCGAGCACCTGCCGTTTCATGGGCAAGTCGTCGAAGCGTGCAAATTGATACAGCGCGGCGATGCGGATGGCGGCGGTTCCGGTCACAGCCGGCCCGATAGCCGCACCGACCACAAGAGTCCCGCAAAAGCGGATTGGCGCTGGCAACCCGAGGACAATCCCGGCACAGCGCCCGGCCCGGTCCCGCGCGGAGTCAAATTGCATGTGTTTTTCGCCCACCGCCAGCTTCGTTTCGGCGGCCTTGATCGCGACGGTCGGCGTGGCGACGCTGCGGCATGTGAAAGAGCCGCGTACCGTATTGTTCGCGGCGACGCCGATGCTGTTCGCGTTGCATCAATTCACCGAAGGGCTGGTCTGGCTCGGGCTGCAGGGGCGGATCGGGCCGATCGGGCGCGACCATGCCGCCTTCCTGTTCACCATGTACGCGCAGGGGCTCTTGCCCTTCCTGATGCCGCTCGCGGTGACCTTGATGGAGCCCGCCGGCTGGCGCCGCAAGGTGATGATCGGGCTGACCGCGATCGGCGGCGTGGCGGCAGTATGGGACAGCTACGGCCTGATCTTCCTGCCCAGCCGGCTGTTCGTCGACCACAACAGCATCGCCTATCGCAACGTCATGACGGGCAGCCTCACCATCTCGCTGATGTACATCCTCGCCACCTGCGGCGCGCTGCTGCTGTCGCGCTATCGCGTGGTGCGCTGGTATGGCGTGGTCAACGTGGTCGCCTTGACGATCGTGCAGCTGGTCAAGGCCGAGACGTTCGCGTCGGTCTGGTGCTTCTACGCCGCTTTGATGAGCATGATGCTTTATTGGCAGTTCAGCCAGGGCGACGGGCTGGACGATTTCGCGCCGCTGCCGTGGCTGCGGTCCCGCCTCGCGCGCGGCTGAAGTTATCCACGACTTTTGGCGGCGGTCCGCTCGACTCCCCCGAACGCCCGGTTAGTCTCGCGGCCAATGGACGAGGAGTTCGATTTCCAGCCTGAGCCGCAAGAGGCGCTGACCATCGCGATCGACGGATGGGAAGGGCCGCTCGATTTGTTGCTCACGCTTGCGCGCACGCAGAAGGTCGATCTCAAGCAGATCTCGATCCTGGCATTGGTCGACCAATATATCGCCTTCATCAACGAGGCGCGCGCGCTCAAGCTGGAGCTGGCGGCGGACTATCTCGTGATGGCGGCCTGGCTGGCCTATCTCAAATCGGCGCTGCTGCTGCCGCGCGACCCCGAGGTCGAGCCAAGTCCTGAGGAATTGGCGCTGCGCCTCCAGTTGCGGCTGCAACGCCTCGCCGCGATGCGCGAAGCCGGCGCGCGGCTGATGGCGCGCGACCGGATTGGGCGCGACGTCTTCCTGCGCGGTTGTCCCGAAGGCCTGCGCGTGGTGCGCAAGCCCAAATGGGAGGCGAGCCTCTACGACCTGATCGCCGCCTATGGCGTGGTCAAGGCGCGCACCCAGCCCGCTTTCCACATCGTGTCGCGCCGTCGCGTGATGACGCTGGAGGAGGCGCTCGATCTGGTCGCGAAGATGGTCGGACAAAGGCTCGACTGGGCCTCGCTGGAAAGCTTCCTGCCGCCGGGGCTTGAGCCCGACCATCATCGTTCGGCGGTGGCCTCCAGCTTCGTCGCCGCGCTCGAACTGGCGAAGCAGGGCCGGTTGCAGCTCGCGCAGGAGCAGGCGTTCGCGCCCTTGATGGTGAAGGCGGCATGATCGGCGAGCATCTCCGCGCGCTCGAAGCCGCCTTGTTCGCCGCCGAAGCACCGATGACGCTGGCGGATGTCTCCGCGGCGACGGGGATTGAGGAGCCCAAGGCCGCGCTCGCCGAACTGGCCGCGCTGTACGAAGGGCGCGGGATCGAACTGGTCGAGCGCGGCGGGCGCTGGCTGCTGCAGACCGCGCCGGACCTGGCGCATATATTGCGGCGCGAACGCGAAGAGCCGCGCAAGCTGAGCCGTGCCGGTATCGAGACGCTCGCGATCATCGCCTATCATGAGCCCGTCAGCCGCGCCGAGATCGAGGCGATCCGCGGCGTGCAGATCTCCAAGGGCACGCTCGACGCGCTGATCGAGGCGGGCTGGATCAAGCCGGCCGGGCGGCGCGAGGTGCCGGGCCGCCCGCTCACCTATGCGACGACGCCGGGCTTCCTCGACCATTTCGGCCTCGCCTCGCGCAAGGACCTGCCCGGGATCGACGATCTGCGCGCGGCGGGCCTGCTCGATCCGATCGACCTCGCGCTGGAACAGGCGCATCTCAGCCTCGAGGATCAGGATTCGCCCGAGGCGGAAAGCGACGATGGGGAAGAATAAGCGGCCTTATCCGGTCTTTCTTTTCGCTTCGTCCGCCGATCAGACCCCTCGCGGGCTGGCCAATCGGGGGTTCGAAGCCTAAATAGCCCTCGATTACGTCTTCGGAGAGTTACAATGGGCGGCCTGTCGTTTGTTCACATCCTCATTTTTGCGGTGATCGCGATCCTGCTGCTCGGCGGCGGTCGCTTCTCCAGCATGATGGGCGACGTCGCCAAGGGCGTGAAGCAGTTCAAGAAAGGCATGGCGGAGGACGACGACGCCCCGGCGAAGCCCGCCCCGCGTCTCGACGCGCAGCCGCCGGTCACGCCCAATGCCGATGAAAAGCTTCAGCCGATGAAAGACGATCGTCCGCATCAGTAAGACAGACGCGTGTTCGACGTAAATCCGACCGAGTTGCTGTTATTGGGTGCGGTGGCCGTCGCGGTCATCCCGCCCAAGGATCTGCCGCGCGCGATGCGCTTCGCCGGACAATGGATCGGCAAGGCGCGCGGCATGGCGCGCCACTTCCGCTCGGGACTGGACGAGATGGTGCGCCAGGCTGAGCTTGAGGAAATCGAAAAGAAGTGGCGCGAGGAGAATGAGCGGATCATGCGCGAGCATCCGCTCCACGACGCGATCGAGCATCCCGCCGAACCGGTCATGACCGCCTTGCCCGCGCCCACGGCCGACATGGTGGTCGAGCCTGCTCCTCCCGAGGCGATTGCCGAAGCCGCGCCACCCGTCGGGCCCGCACCGGCGGCTGCGGAGCCCGCGCCCAAGCGCGTGCGTGCGCCCAAGGCGGCCCCGCCCGAGGAGGGCGAGCACGGCCCCGAGCTTCCGTTCGATCTTCCTAAATCATGACCGACGAGCCCGACGAAATCGACGACAGCCGCGCGCCGTTGATGGAGCATATCATCGAGCTTCGGAAGCGGCTGATCTGGTCGTTCGCGGCGCTGGGCGCGTCCTTTGTTGTCTGCCTCTATTTCGGGCGGCCGATCCTCGCCTTTCTCGTCCACCCGTTGAAAGCCGCGGGACAGTCGCGGGTTGTCTATACGGCGGTGACCGGCGGGTTCCTTACCGAGGTCAAGGTCGCCTTCTTCGCGGGGTTGATGCTGGCCTTTCCGGTGATCGCCAACCAGCTCTGGCAGTTCATCGCGCCTGGCCTCTATCGTAAGGAGAAGAAGGCGCTCCTGCCCTTCCTGATCGCAACGCCGATCCTGTTCCTGATGGGGGCGAGCCTGGCCTATTTCGTCGCGATCCCGCTCGCGCTCAAATATCTGTACAGCTATTCGGGCGATCTCGGCGGAATCCAGCAGGAGGCACTGCCCGAGCTCGGCGCTTATCTCGGCTTCATCATGCAGTTCCTGTTCGGCTTTGGCGCGGCGTTCCTGCTGCCGGTGCTGTTGATGCTGCTCGAACGTGCCGGGATCGTGACCCGCAAGCAGCTGATCAAGTTCCGCCGCTATGCGATCGTGGTCAATTTCGGCATCGCGATGGTGCTGAGCCCGCCCGACGCCGGATCGATGCTGCTAATGGCGTTGCCCCTGGTGTTCCTCTACGAGCTCGCGATCGTCGGTATCTGGTTCACCGAACGCAAGCGCAAGCGTGAGGCGGAGGCGTCGAGCGACGTCGCCCAGACCCTGAAGCGGGGCGACCCCGCGGCGTAGACTCTGTCCTGTTTCAATTGATCCGTTCGTGTCGAGTAGGGTTCGAGCTTGTCGAGAACCGTATCGAGACACAGGTCCCTCGATACGCCATCTCGACAGGCACGATGGCTACTCGGGACGAACGTCCACCTAAACAGGACCCACCTAAACAGGACAGAATCTAGCTTCGGATAAAAAAGGCGGCGCACCAGCCGGCGCGCCGCCCTTCCCCTTTCTGAAACCGCGAATGCCTTATTTGGCCTGGTCCGCGGTATTGGTCACGGTCTTGCCGACCGACGACACATCCTTGCCGGCGCCGGCGACGGTATTGCAGGCCGCGAGCAGCAGCAGACCGCCGATGACGACATATTCGAGCGTCTTGCGAACCATGATGTTCTCCATTGTCTTTAGCGCCGCGGCGCGTGGGCGCACCATTCAATGACCCGTGAGGGCTTTGGTTCCGCATGCGGTTCGATTGGGGGATGCGCGTCGCGCGGGCGCAATTTGGGCCTGGAAGCGCCACCGGGGGGGAGGATCGGCGCGTCCAGGCCCATGTGTGTGGACAGCGAGAGCGGGGGGGCAAAAGGTCGCTATCCGGGGTGTAGAACTAAGCTGGCCGGGATCGGTTCCAGCGGCGCCCCAAATTTTTTCAGCTTTTTCTCGGAACGAGGCTGTCGGGCGTGATCGCGATCTCGACCTGATAACGGCCAACCGCGCCATCATAATCGAGATGCGACCGCAACTGGCGCGCGAGGCCCGTCACGATCCGCTCGAACCGTGCCCGTCCCGGGTGCAGTTCGCAAATGTCCTCGCCCAGCCGTCTGGATTCGATCGTCAGGACCGCGCGTTCGGGCCTTGTCGCGGGAGCGAGGCTGATCGCAACGATGCCGTTGGGATCGCAAATCATCACCAGTTCGACGATTTCGGTCACGAGGAAGGCGACCGGTACCGCCACGTCCTGCGTGATGAAGGCGGGGATGATGTCGAGCGTGATCGCAAGGTGCTGGGCATCCGCCGGCGCGGTCGCGCGCAGGTTGGCGGTGAGCTCGGCGACGAGCGATCGCAGCGCGACGCCACGATTTTCCTCCAGCTCCGCATAATGGTTGCGATGGACCACCGCGAGCGCGTCGACGCGGCGCTGGATCGAGGCATAGGCCGCCGCGACCTCGCCTTCGGTGCCGCGCGCATGCAGGTTGATCAGCGACGCGACGACCTGGAGGTTGTTCTTGACGCGATGATGCACTTCGCGCGTCAGGCGGACCTGGTGGTTCAGGCCTTCCTCCAGCTCCAGTTCGCGCGCCACCAGCTGTCCCGCGGTCGATTCAAGCGCCTCGCCCAGCGCGCGTATCTCCTCGGCGGGGGTCGAGATGCGCGGCAGGATCAGCGGACCTTCGCCCGGATGATAGGAATCGATCGCGCGCTGCATCCGGCGGAGCGGGCGAACCAGCAATTGATCGAGCACGACCCACGAGATCGCGGCTGAGGCCGCCCACATCAGCAGGGGCAGCAGGACCAGCAGGATTTCCACGGCGCTGATCGGGCTCGCCATCACGGTCAGGTGCAATGCGATCTGTCCGCTCGCGGCGGGTGCCGTGACCATGACGCGCCGGGCGAAGGGCGATCCCTTGCCGATCTTGGAAATCACCAGGCTGCGGTCGGCCTGGCTGAGCAGGATCCCCTGGTTGCCGTCCGTCGCCAAGACATGGCGCAGCATCGGCGCGGGAATCTCGCCGATGCCGTAGGCGCCGTTCGCGGCGGGCGCGGTGAAGCGCATGCCGGCATCGCCCGGCAGCAGGCTGGCATCGACCCTCGTGCCGCTCGGACGCGCCAGGCCGGCCGCGCCGAAACCGGGGGTGGCGCAGGCGAGCGTGCCGTCGGCATGGAACAAGGCCAGGTGGACCGGCGCGCCGAACGAGCCCTGGTCCCGCCGAAGCAGCGCGTGGCAGGCGGCGCCGCTGGGATCGGGGCCGGTGAGGTTGGCGCGCAGCAGCCCCGCCGCGCGCAGCAGGAGGATGTCGATCTGGCGCGCCTCCGCGGTCGCGATCACGCGCGCATCGGCTTCGCGCTGCGCCTGCTTGCTATGCGCCGACTGGATCGAGGCGAACAGGGCAATCAGTCCCAACGGCAGCAGGGCCACCGTCAGGATGAAAAGCATTTTGGTCCCGGTGGAAAAACGATCGGGAGCGAGGCGGGCGAAAAAGGGCGCCGCCGAAGGAGTCGACGCCATCGACTATATCACCGCTTCACGTGAGCTTGCCGAGCAGATCGAGAAACTCCTGCGGGATATCTTCGCTAACCGCTTCCTGGTAGGCATTGCGCAGCGCGTTCGCAACGTGCGGGTCACGCCCGCGCCCACCGCGTTTACCAGTTCCAGATGCTTGGCCTTGGCGTCCGGTTGCTTTGGATGTCTTGTCCGCCGTCAAACCGACCGCCCCCCGCTGTATGTCATTGTCCAGACGCACTGTGGTTCCGTTGCCCTCAAGACTGCACCGCGGAAAGGCCTTAGTCTGTCGCTCCTACACAAAAAGGCGCAACGGATCGAGGTGGCTTCCTTTTTCCTCCTAGCGGAAAGTCCCGCGCAGCGATGAAACAAAAAGTGCGCATGTTTGTTCCGCATCCGGGCTAAAGATTCGGGCACGACCTGTAACCGGGGGTTTCGCCGCAGCGGCGCAAGGCTTTTGGTTGCATCGGTCCTGGGGCTTTCCCACAAGGAACGGTCATTTTTCAGGAGCTTTCGATCGCCATGTCGCTCGGCCAGGACCTCGCACCACATCTTCCGTTCCTGCGCCGCTATGCCCGCGCGCTCACGGGCAGCCAAAAACATGGCGATGCCTATGTACGGCAGGCGCTGGAGGCGATCGTCGCCGCCCCGAATGAATTTCCGCGCGACGTGGATGTCCGGCTCGGCCTCTACCGCACCTTCCAGCGCATCTGGCAATCGACGCATGACGATGTCGATCGGGCGGATGAGAATGGCGAGAATGCGGCCAATGTCGCCGATGCGCGCCTTTCCCGCATCACGCCGCGTTCGCGCCAGGCGCTGCTGCTGACCCAGCTCGAGGGCTTCGTGCCCGAGGATGCGGCCTATCTTATGGAAACCGGCCCGGACGAGGTCGAGAGCCTCGTCGGTGAGGCGATTGCCGAGATCGAGCGCCAGACGCATGCCGACGTGCTGATCATCGAGGATGAGCCGATCATCGCGATGGACCTGGAAACAATCGTGCGCGATCTCGGCCATAACGTGATCGGCGTCGCGGTCACGCGCGACGAAGCGGTGGCGCAGGCACATGCGCATCGCCCGGGCCTGGTCCTGGCGGACATCCAGCTCGCCGACGACAGTTCGGGGATCGACGCGGTCAAGGACATATTGTCCGAATTCCAGGTTCCCGTGATCTTCATCACGGCTTTCCCCGAGCGGTTGCTCACCGGCGAGCGGCCCGAGCCGACCTTCCTGATCACCAAGCCGTTCCAACGTTCCACGGTGAAGGCGGCGATCAGCCAGGCCTTGTTCTTCGACACCCAGACCGTGCCCGCCTAAAAAATTAGGACAGTGATACTTACCTGATGGAACCGGCGGGAGTCGCGGCCGTTGGCAAAGCGGAACGACACGGGACCGGGTGATGGCTGAAGAAGACACCCATCTTACACGAACGCAGGCGCGTGCTGGCTCGTCCAACCACATGCTCCGCTACATCCTGCCCGCGTCGATGGCGCTGGTGGTCATTCTCTTCGCGGTCATCGTCTGGCTGTGGCACTGAGGATTTTCGAAACGCATGACGCCTTGCAGTCGGGCATTGCGCCCCCATCTCAGCCTGCGCGCAATTTCGCTGCCCGGAGACAGGGCTTGAACGGGCCGATCAACAAGGATGCGGACGACAAGATCGCGGCGGTCGAGCATGTCTCGCTGTCCGACGACGAGTTCCGTTCGGAACTGGCGCGCGTCATTCCGCATCTGCGCGCCTTCGGGCGTTCGCTATCGGGCAATCGCGACCTTGCCGACGATCTCGTGCAGGAAACTTTGCTGAAGGCCTGGGCGGCGCGCAAGCGCTTCCAGGCGGGTACCAACATGCGCGCCTGGACCTTCATCATCCTGCGCAACCTGTTCCTGAGCCAGATGCGCCGCGCGCGCTTCAAGGGCGAATGGGACGACATCACCGCCAGCAAGATCCTCGCCGCGCCCGCTAGCCAGGAACGCCATGTCGATCTTGGCGATCTGCAGCGGGCGTTGCTTCATCTGCCGCAGCCGCAGCGCGAGGCGCTGATCCTCGTTGGAGCGGGCGGCTTCGCCTATGAGGAAGCGGCGGAGATTTGCGGCTGCGCGGTCGGCACGATCAAGAGCCGCGTCGCGCGCGGCCGCGTCGCGCTCGAACAGCTCATGTCGGGCGGCAAATTGCCGTCGCGACGCGACGATGAGAGCAGCGGCCACAGCCCGCTTCAGAGCATCATGGGCGAGGTGGACGCGCTGAGTCTGGGGCGCGCGCCCGCGCCGGACGAGCCTGCCGACGAGGATTGAGCGGCTGGCCGGGCCGCGGCGTGGCCCCTACCGCAGCTTGTCGAGCAGCTTGAGAAATTCCTCGGGCATGGCTGGTATCGATCCGAAACTGCCGAGCAGCGCCTTGCGTACGCCCTCGTGCGGTGCCGGCATGGCGACCGCGTGCGGACCGCGCGGCGGGTCCAGTTTGAAGGACGCGAGGTCCTGATTGACACTGCCCATGAACCTAGAACGCGAGAAAGGAGCGGGAGTTGCGGCCTTTCGCCGCGCATGCTCCAAGCCGCTGATGATTGTTGCCGCGAAACCTCTATCGCTCGACCGTGCCGTCGCGCTGGCCGAGGCCCATTCGCCCTTCCTCCGCGGCTTGCTTCGCCGCCGGCCCGGACTGGTCGAAGCCCTCGCGGAGAAGGGGCTCGCCGCGGTGCTGGCGGCGGCGGCCGGGGAGTCGGCGGCGGAGTCCGATGCCGCTATCGCGCTCCGGCGCGAGCGGCAGACCGTGGCACTCGCGGTTGCGCTCGCGGACCTTGGCGGGGCGTCGTTCGAAGAGGTCACCCGCGCGCTGAGCGATTTTGCCGATCGCGCGCTCGATCGCGCGATCCGCGCGGCGATCGCCGAGCGGACCGACGCGCCGCTTGCGGGATTCGCGGCGATCGCGCTCGGCAAGCAAGGTAGCCGCGAGCTCAATTACTCGTCCGACATCGATCCGATCCTGATCTTCGATCCCGCGACCCTGCCGCATCGGCTGCGCGAAGAGCCGGTCGAGGCCGCGGTCCGGATTGCGCGGCGCGTTGTCGCTTTGCTGCAGGAGCGTACCGCCGAGGGCTATGTGCTGCGCGTCGATCTGCGCCTGCGGCCCGCCTCGGAGGCGACGCCGCTCGCGGTTCCGATCGACCTGGCCATCACCCATTATGAATCGAGCGCGCTGCCGTGGGAGCGGGCGGCGTTCATCCGCGCACGCGCCTGTGCTGGCGATCTCAGTCTCGGACAAGGCTTTCTTGACCATATCCGCCCCTTCGTGTGGCGGCGCACGCTCGATTATGGGGCATTGAACGAAATGCGCGCACTGTCGCGCCGCATCCGCGACCACCATGTCCAGGGACAAAGGCTCGGGCCCGGCTATGACGTGAAGCGCGGGCGCGGCGGCATCCGCGAGGTCGAATTCTTCGCGCAGATCCACCAGTTGATCCATGGCGGACGACTTCCTTCGCTTCGTGCGCCGGCCACGCTTGACGCACTGGATGCGCTGGCCGAGGCGGGATTGATCGGCGGCGACGATGCGCGGACACTTGCTGGGGCCTATCGCCTGCTGCGCACGATCGAGCATCGCCTGCAGATGGTCGAGGACCAGCAGACGCACCGGCTGCCCGCGGACGCCCAGGCGCTCGACAATGCAGCGCAGCTCGGCGGCTATGCCGACAGCGCCGCATTGGTCGCGGCGCTCGCACCGGTGGCCGACGCGGTCGGCACACTCTACGACGATCTCGATCTCGCCGATGCGGGCGAAAGCCGGACGCCGGATGCGGTGCTGGCCGACAGTGGATTTTCCGACAAAGCCGCGGTGCGCGAGCGGATCGCCGCATGGCGCGAGGGCAGGACACGCACTACCCGCAGCGACGCGGCGCGCACCGCGCTCGATGCGGTATTGCCCGCCTTGATCGAAGCGCTCGGCCGCGCGCCGGCGCCCGATGCCGCGCTCAACCGCTTCGACGATTTGGTCGCGCGCCTGCCGAGCGCGGTCAACCTGTTCCGCCTGCTCGAGGCGCGCCCCGCGCTGATCGGTCAGCTCGCCAACATATTGAGCCATGCGCCGACGCTGGCGGCGCAGCTCGCGCGTCGCGCCAATCTGCTCGACGGGCTGATCGATGCCAGCGCGCTCGCGCCCGCGCCTTCGGTGCCCGCTTTGGTCGAAGCCTGGAGCAAAGGGGAGCGCGGCGAGGATTATCAGCAATTGCTCGATCGAATCCGGCTCTCGGTGGGCGAGCAAAGGTTCGAGCTTGGCGCGCAGCTCATCACCGGCGCATCCGATCCGATCGATGTCGGCGAAGGCTATGGCCGCACCGCCGAGGCTGCGCTCCAATTGCTCGCTTCCGCCGCGGTCGCCGAATTCGAGGCAGCGCATGGCCGCGTACCAGGCGGCGAATTGGTGATCCTCGCGCTCGGCCGTTTCGGCGGCGGGGTGATGACGCATGCGTCGGATCTCGACCTCATCTACCTCTTCACTGGCGACTTCCTCGCGGAATCGGACGGCGCCAGGTCTCTGGGCGCGACGACCTATTTCCAGCGCCTCGCGCAGCGCGTCACCGTCGCCATGTCGGTCCAGACTGCCGCGGGGCCGCTTTACGAGGTCGATACCCGCCTCAGGCCCTCGGGCACGCAGGGCCTACTCGCCGCGTCGGTCGACAGTTTCGCGCGCTATCAGGAAGAGGGCGCCTGGACCTGGGAGCATATGGCGCTCACCCGTGCGCGGCCCGTCTTCGGTTCGGACGCGGCCCGCGCGCAGGTGCGGGCGATCGTCGCCGATACGCTGCGCCGGCCGCGCGATGTCGCGAAGCTGATCGCTGACGCCGCCAAGATGCGCGGCGACATCGCCACGCATAAGCCGCCCGCGGGCCCGCTCGACGTCAAGCTGATCGCGGGCGGGCTGGTCGATGCCGAATTCGCGGTGCACGTGCTGCAATTGAGCCGGCATGTCGGCCTGGATCCCGATCTCGCCCGGGCGATCGGCGTATTGGAAAGCGAAGGCCTGCTGGCGGCGGGATTTGGCGCTGCCTTCGCCCTGCTGACGCGGATGCTGATCACGCTTCGCCTGGTTGCGCCCGATTCCGCCGAGCCGCCCGAGGCATCGCGCACGCTGGTCGCCGAACGCTGCGGCCATGACGCCTGGGGCGGGCTTATCGCCGCCTATGACGCCGCGCGAGCATTGATCGGCGGAGAATGGCGCCGGGTCAGCTCTCTTTAGCGCAGGCCTGGATTGCTTCGCCGCTGCGCGGCTCGCAAGGACGGCTTTTCTTTCCCACCGTCATTGCCAGCGGAGCGAAGCAATCTAGACCCGAACTTCCGGTTCCGGAAACGCTGCTCTACAGCGCGGCCAACCGATTCTGGAGGATGATATGGTCAAGGAAGGCGATCCCGCTCCCGACGTGACGTTGCAGATGGGCGACGGCAGCATGCTTCCGCTGTCGCAGCTCAAGCTTCCTCTGGTCCTCTATTTCTATCCCAAGGACGACACGTCGGGCTGCACGGTCGAGGCGAAGGACTTCTCCGCGCTGGCCGCCGCGTTCGAGGTCGAGGGCACATCCGTGCTCGGCGTCTCGAAGGATCCACCCGGCAAACATGCCAAGTTCACGGCCAAATATGATCTTAAGATCCCGCTCGCGACCGATCCCGACGGCAGCGTCACCGCAGCGTTCGGCACCTGGATCGAGAAGAGCCTGTACGGCCGCAAATATATGGGCATCGAGCGCGCGACCTTCTTGATCGGTGAGGATGGCCGGATTGCGCGCGCCTGGCGCAAGGTTTCGGTGAAGGGGCATGCCGAAGAGGTGCTCGCCGCCGCGCGGGCGCTCAAGGGGACGCGGCCATCCTGAGTCTTGGTGCGGCGGCCTGCGGCGTCCTCGGCACACCCGATCCCGCCGCCAAGGTGAAGGCCGCGCGCAAGGCGGCGCGCGACTGGCGGCTGGGACGGCTCGACTGGCGCTTCGATGCCGCGATGCCCGCGCGCCCCGCGCGGCCCGACCTGCCGGAGTTGCTGCCGCCCAATCGGATGCCCAGGCGCGGCAAGGGCGGCACCGAGGCGGGCCGGATCGCGCTGATCCACGCGATCGCGCATATCGAGTTCGTCGCGATCGATCTCGCCTTCGACCTCGTGGGGCGGTTCGGTGCGCATTTTCCCCGTGGCTTCGCGGACGACTGGATGCGGGTGGGCGCGGAAGAGGCGATGCATTTCGCGTTGCTCGACCGCCGGTTGCGCCAGCTCGGGAGCTTCTATGGCGCGCACCCCGCGCATGATGGCTTGTGGGAGGCGGCGGAGGAAACCGCGCACGATCCGCTCGCGCGGCTGGCGATCGTGCCGATGGTGCTGGAGGCGCGCGGGCTCGACATCACGCCACAGACGATCGACCGGTTCGAAGCCGCGAAGGACGTCACCACCGCGCGGATCCTGGGCCGGATATTGGGAGACGAGGTGCGCCATGTGGCCGCCGGGGTGCGATGGTTCAATCGGGCCTGCGCGATTCGCGGTGATTCTCCCGCAAATGCATGGCGCGCACTCGTCGCGACCCATTTCCGTGGGGCTCTGAAGCCTCCATTCAACGACTCGGCGCGTACCGCAGCCGGTCTAACGATTGATTTTTACGGAGAGGTTGCGGAGTCGCACGCGCATCTTCCACAAAAGTTCCCGTCGTCGCGGGAGGGGCCAAAACCCAGGACGGCCAGTTCAACGTAACCGCGCGGGGGGCTCCGTGCGGACACCAGACCGCCGGAGAGAGAATGTCTTCTTCCCACGTCGCTACCCGCGCGTCACGCTTCCTCGGCCTTGCGGCCGTCGCGGCCATCGCTCTCTCCCAGCCGCTGTTCGCAGCAGGCATTCCGACCCCGCAAAAGGGCGATAAGATCCTCGCCGGCGCCACGCCGATGGCGGCTCCCGCCAGCGACAGCGCCTTTCACTCGCTCTTCATGTCGTGGAAGAAGGCCGACGCGGTCGCCACGCCCGGCGCCATCTCGGTACCCTCGTCCAAGCCGGTCCAGACCGCGACCTACACCTCCGCTTACGGCGTCCGCTCCGATCCGTTCCGCGGTTCGGCGGCGATGCATGCCGGCATCGATCTGGCTGCGCCGATGGGCACGCCGATCTATGCGACCGCGGACGGCATGGTCGATCGCGCCGAATGGTCGGGCGGCTACGGCAACCTGGTCGAGATCGACCATGGCAAGGGGCTGCAGACCCGCTTCGGCCATCTGTCGCGCATTCTGGTCCACCCCGGCGAGCGCGTCGTGCGCGGCCAGGAAATCGGCCTGATGGGCTCGACCGGCCGTTCGACCGGCAGCCATCTTCATTATGAGGTCCGAATCGACGGCCATGCGGTCAATCCGGTGCCTTTCCTCCAGTCGGCCGATTATGTGACCGCGATGGAGGCGCGCACCAATGCCGTTGCGCTGGGCGGTCCGGACGACGCCAACGACGACCAGGATTGATCCTGATCCGTCAGAATTGATGCGGATCCGTCCCGCCAGTGAAAGCTGGGATGACGATGGCTAGTTGTTGTCAGTGCCCCGCATCCCTATCTCGCCTGATATGAGCGAGGTCGAACTCACCCCCTCCGCCGCTGCCCGTGTCGCAGCGATCGCGTCGAAGCAGGGCAAGCCCCCGATTCTCCGCCTTTCGGTGGATGGCGGCGGCTGCGCGGGCTTCCAGTATAAATTCGGCCTCGCCGACACGGTCGAGAGCGACGACATCGTGGCCGAGCAGAGCGGGGTCCGCCTGGTGGTGGATTCGGTCAGCCTCGATCTCGTGCGCGGCAGCGCGGTCGATTATGTCGAGAATATGGGCGGTGCGTCTTTCCGCGTGACCAATCCTAATGCCGCCTCCGGCTGCGGCTGCGGAACCAGCTTCTCGATCTGAGCCATCGGGAGAGGGCTTCATGAAGGCCTCGCCGCCGGTCACAGGCTCGCTATAAGGCCCCCATGCGCATCGCCACCTACAACGTGAACGGCATCGGCGCGCGGCTGCCGCGCCTGCTCGAATGGCTCGACGAGACCAAGACGGACATCGTCTGTCTTCAGGAGCTGAAGGCGCCCGATGAGCGCTTTCCCGAGGCGGAGATAAGAGAGCTCGGCTACAACGCCGTCTGGCACGGCCAGAAAAGCTGGAACGGCGTCGCGATCCTCGCGCGCGGGCTGGACGTCGAATTGCGGCGTAAGGGCCTGCCCGACGATCCCGACGACAGCCATAGCCGCTATATCGAGGCCGATGTCGCCGGGCTGATCATCGGCGGCCTTTATCTGCCCAACGGCAATCCCATCCCTGGGCCCAAGTTCGATTATAAGCTGGCCTGGTTCGAGGCGCTGCTCGCGCATGCCCGCACCCTGTTCGAAACCGAACGGCCGGTCGTGCTCGCGGGCGACTGGAACGTCATTCCGACCGCAGGCACGGACGATGTTTTCTCCGCCAGCCGCATGGCGGGCGATGCGCTGATGCAGCCCGAAAGCCGCGCCGCTTTCGCCCGACTGGCTTTCGCCGGGTGGACGGACGCGCTGCGCGCGATCCACCCCACCGGGCCGATCTATACGTTCTGGGATTATACGATGAATGCTTGGGCGCGCGATGCCGGCTTTCGTATCGACCATCTGATGCTAAGCCCGGCCGCGGCGGATCGATTAATCGATGCCGGCGTCGACAAGGACTATCGTGGCCGGGAAAAAGCCTCCGACCACGCGCCGACTTGGATCCGGATTCGACAAGATTAAGGCATTCGATATCGAAGCCTTAATCCATTTCGACCTAATCTCCCGTTGTAGTAGAGGGAGTTTGCCTGGACCTGCTGGGAGTCGGGGGCTGTAGAGTCGAATGCTGGTTTATCTTCAAAATCTCATTCTGGAGATGGTTGCGCGAGGGGAGGAGCTGCGGTCCACGATGGATCGGCTCTGCCGCGAGGTGGAGCGACTCGCGCCGGGGACGCTCTGTTCGATCCTGTCGGTCGATGCGGATGGGGCGCTGCGCCCCATCGCCGGGCCAAGCCTTCCCGACGAGTATAATGATAGCGTGGACGGCGTCAGGATAGGGCCGGCCGCGGGCTCATGCGGCACCGCCGCCTTCCGCCGCCGCGAGGTCACTGTCACCGATATACAGTCTGATCCGCTTTGGGCTGATTTCAAGCATCTGGCCGGGCCGCTCGGCCTGCGCGCCTGCTGGTCCAGCCCGATCCTCTTGGCCGGCCGGGTGGTTGCGACCTTCGCCTTTTATTATCGCGAATGCCGTGGCCCGACCGATTTCGAGCGCGAGATCGTCTCCAAATGCCTGCCGCTTTGCCAGATCGCCTATGAGCGCGACCATCGCCTGCGCATCAACGAACGGCTGCTCTATACCGACACGCTGACCGGGCTGCACAACCGCGCCTGTTTCGAACGCGCGCTGATCGAACCCAGCCAGGCCGGCGGCTCGGCCCTGCTGCTGATCGATATCGACGATCTCAAGATCGTCAACGACACGTTCGGCCATGGTACGGGCGACAGCCTGATCCGTATCATCGCCCATCGCCTGGCCGAGGCGTCCGCGCCGCATCGCGCCTTCCGCGTCGGCGGCGACGAGCTCGCTATCCTCGCCGATACGATCGACGTGGTGCCGCTGGCCGACCGCATCCTCGATTCGCTCCGCCAGCCCGCCGATTGCGGCGGCCATGTGCTGGTGCCCAGCATCACGATCGGCGCCGCGGTCCGCTCGATCGACGACAAGAGCGGCATGGTGATGCGGCAGAATGCCGATCTCGCGCTCTATCATGGCAAGGAAGACGGCGGGCGCGGCACGCTCGTCCTCTACGCGCCCGAACTGCGCACGCGGATGAATCGCCGCCTGCGCGCGATCGACCAGCTTCGTCGAGCAATTGCCGAGGAGCGGATCGAGGCGCGCTACCAGCCGATCGCCCGGCTCGATACGGGCGAGGTGCTGAGCTTCGAGGCGCTCGCACGCATCCGCGAGCGGGATGGCCGGATCATTCCCGCTTATGAATTCCAGGAAGCCTTCGCCGACGCGCGCAATGCGGCCGAGGTGACGCGCATCATGCTGCACGCGGTCGCCGCGGATCTGCGGCTGTGGATCGACGCCGGCATCGCGACTGGTCGGGTAGCGGTCAATCTGGCGCCCGCCGACTTCGCGCATGGCCGCCTCACCGACGATGTGAAGACGATCTTCGCCGCAGCCGATGCGCCGCTCGATCGGCTGACGCTTGAGGTTACGGAGAGCGTGTATCTCGGCCGCCGCGACGTGATGGTGCAGACGCAGATGGACGTGCTGCGCAAGATGGGGGTCAAGCTCGCGCTCGACGATTTCGGCACGGGATATGCGTCGCTGACGCATTTGCTGTTCACGCCGGTCGATACGCTCAAGATCGACAAGAGCTTCGTCGATCATCTGACCGACGATGGCGAGACGGGCGGCGCCGCGGTCATCAACGGGCTGATGCGCATCGCCGAAAAGCTCGGCATGGAAGTGGTGGCGGAGGGCGTCGAATCGGTCACGCAACGTGAGCGGCTGGTGGCCTTGGGCTGCAAGCTCGGCCAGGGCCACCTCTTCGCCGAAGCGCTCGACCGCGAGGCGGTGACCCTGCTGCTCCGCACCAGCCCGACCTGCCTGCCGTCGACCCCGTTGCCAAGCTCGCTCCGCGCGCGCCGCATCCGCCGCCGGGACCGCACCCAGGCGGCTTAAGGCGTTTCGCCGGCGGAGGAGGGGAATGCACCTACCTCGACAGGATCAGATCGCTTTCTCGTAGATGCGGTAGGTTTTGTTGATTTTGCTGTCGATCGTCTCGGCGATCGAGTTCATCCCCTGATTGTCCTCGAGCACCCATCCTAGTTCGCCGCGCTTGCCGCCATAATTGGCGACCGCCTCGCGCCGGATATATTCGATCATCTGGAAGGCGAGTTGGCTCGCCATGCGGCTCGACTGGAGCTTCTTGACGACACCCATCAGCGGCACGCGGATCGTGCGTGTCTTGGGCTTGCCGCTGAACCCGCCGTTCAGGCGCCACAGCAATTTGACGAAGCCGAAGGGGAACAGCTCACCGTTCAGATCGGCCTGCATTTCGTTGAGATCGGGCCAGGACATCATGAAGGCAACCGGCTCGCCATCATATTCGGCGATCATGACGAGGTCGTTGAAGATGATCGGTTTCATCTTCTTGCCTGCGAAAGCGATCTCGCTTTCGGTGAAGGGCACATAGCCCCAATTGTCCGACCAGGCATCGTTGAGGATGCTGAGGATGACGGCCGCTTCCTCGTTGAATTTCTTCTTGTTGACCTTGCGGACATGGATCCGGGGATTCTTCTCGCTGGCGGCGACGATCCTCTGCACCAGCGGCGGAAAGGGCTTGGTGATGTCGAGCTCCCACGTGTGGAGATCCTTCACCTTCCGGTAGCCCCAGCTTTCGACCCACGCTTCGTAGCGCGCGTCGTCATAGCCCATCATCACCGTCGGCGGATGATCGTGGCCCTTGATCAATAGGCCAGGCTCTTCCCAGATCGACATGGAGATGGGGCCGATCGAGCGCTTGACGCCTTTCGATCGCAGCCAATCCTCGGCGGCGGCGATCAGCAGGTCGGCGACGGCCTTGTCCTCCGCGTCCAGATAACCCCAATTGCCGCTGTCCGCGCCGCCGCCTTTGTCGGCCGGCATCGGCGTCCACATATGATCGATCGAGGCGGAGATGCGGCCGACGACCTGCCCATCGCGTGTCGCCAGGAAAAGCTGCGCCACGGCATGTTCGAAGAAGGGGTTCTTGCCGGGCGTGATCAGCCCCATCGCCTCGTCCTTGAGAGGCGGCACCCAATTGGGATTGTCCTTGTAGAGGCGGAACGGGAGGTCGACAAAAGCCTTGCGGTCCGCCTTGGTGGTAACCGGGCGGATCGTGATCCCGTTGGCCATAAAGGTTTTAGCTCCGAATGCGGGTGGAGGGGTGGCCGGTGGCGACGCCGCCGGAAAGCTTGGCTACCCACGGATATTGCTCGGCCACCTCGGGCGTATAGCCAAGGTTGAACACGGTCGGGCTTTTCTTGCGTTCGCTCACCTTGGCATAGCCGGTGCCGAACAGGCGATCCCAAAAGAAATTGGTGATGCCGAAATTTCCGGTCTCGTCATGGAAGTGATGCGCCATGTGGCGCTGCTTCATCACCACCAGCATCGGATGCTTGGGCGTGTAAGCCAGATGCTGGATGCAATGGCAGAATTCATAGAATGCGGTGGTGAGCAGCCCCGACGCGAAGCCTGCCGCCGCGCCGCCGATGCCGCCGAACACATAACCGATCGGCGCGGTCGCGAGCGCGATCGCGGGCAAGGTGGTGTGAAGCGCGCCGAACAGAACCTCCAGATGGTTGGGATTCTGATGATGGTCGTAATGGATCCGCTTCCAAGTCGCGGCGAGGAAGGGCACTTTGAACATCCAGCGACTGTGCAGCACCCAGCGATGCAGCGTGTACCAGACGAGCGGGTAAAGCAGGATCGCCACCGCGATCGAGCCGATCGTCGCGAGCGCGCCGGCCGGGCGCCAGAACCAGACGCCGGTCGAAATCGCCGCGAGCACCAGATAGGCGATCACCGCCGGATACTGGAAATAGGCAACCACGAGCTGCTGCAGGTTCATGCGGTCGAGATGATGCTCCCGACGCCAGAAACTGGGCTTGACCGATACACTCGACACGCTGGCTATCCTTCGGATGATGAGGCCGATTTACTGTGAGCCCATGTAACGCGCAATGCGGCGCTTTCGGGGCGAAATGAAGCAGGCTTGGCGACCTCAAGCTGAACAGCGCCGGTTCGGCGACCGGCGCTGCGCGAATATCGTCAAGGAATCGCCGTTCAGGGAAGCGCGCGGGGCCATCCGTCGGCGGTCCACCGGATCGGCGCGATCCGCAGCGTCGGCGCGCCGCCATGCTCTTTGTCATAGGCGTGATAGACGATATAGTCTGTCCCGCCGTCGCTCAGCCAGGCTGAATGGCCCGGACCGCGGAACCGCTCCTTTTCCTGGAGGTCGGCCTTCAGGATGACGGTCCCCTGGCCATCCATCATTTTGCTGCCGTCCTCGCCCAGATACGGCCCGCGGATGTCCTTCGATCGGCCGACAACCGTGTAATAGGTACTGTTCACGCCCTTGCAGCAGTAATCGTAGGAGGCGAGCAGGTAATAATAGCCGCCATGGCTGAACAGATAGGGTGCTTCGATCGGAGCGGCGGCACCGGCGGGGGCGAGCCGGCGCGCGATCGAGAAAGGCTTCTCATTCGCCGCGAGCAGTTTGCCGGTCTTTGGATTGAGCGCGAACAGTTTGATGCCCGACCAGAAGCTCCCGAGCGCAAGCCAGTGCTTTCCTTGGAGATCGACGAAGTGATTGGGGTCGATCGCGTTGAAATTGTCCTTATCGGTCGAAAGCACGACCATGCCCCGGTCGGTCCAGTGATATTTGGGCGAGGCGGGATCGAGCGTGGGACTGGTGAATAACCCGATCGCCGACCGATTGGAGCCGAAGGTCGAGACGGCGTAATAAAGATAATATTCACCGTTCACATAATGGACGTCGGGCGCCCACATCTCCTCGGTGCCCGGGATCGCTTTCTTTGCCCAATCGGGGATATCGGCGAACAGCCCGCCCTGCGCGGTCCAGTGGATCAGGTCCTTGGAGGTCCGCACCAGAATGTGGCGGCCCGTCGTCTTGTCCGTCCCGGTGCCGTAGACGTAGAAGGTATCACCCTCCTTGATCATCACCGGATCGTGGGTGGGGACCAGGTCGCCGGTCATCGCGGCGTTGATGGAGGTGGGCGGAACCGCCGCCGGCGCCGCCCCCACCAGCATCAGGGCCGCACCGGCCCCGAATATGCGTTTGCACAGACGTGTCATGATCGACCTCTCCATCAGAACTTGACCCGTGCGCCGATCTCGAACGTTCGATCATAGGTGCGCGTGTCACGCGGCGTGCTGGACACCGTGAAGGGCGCGGTCAGGCTCGCTCCAGTGAAGCGGTCATGATAAGTCCGGTCGAGCAGGTTGGTTGCATCCACCGTCAGCGTCAGCCACTTCGTCAGATCGTAGCTGCCCGAGAAATCGAGCTGCCGGATCGGCTGCACGCGGACCACGCTGCCCTGCGCGCCGCCATTGTTGGTGCTGTCGATAAAGCTCGAGCGCCAATTGTAGGCGAGCCGGGCGGTCAGCCCGTATTTCTCGTACATGGCGACGACGTTGTACGAATATTTGGACAGCTGGTTGAGCCGTTCCTGCTCGTGCGTGATCGCACCTTCGGTGGTGCCGATCAGGTAGCTGCCGTTGACCTGCACGCCGAAGCCGGAAAGCGCGCCCGGCAGGAAGTCGAAGAATTGCTGCCAGGCGAGCTCGGCGCCGTACAATTTGCCGGCGCCGGTATTGCGCGGACGCGTCACGAAATAATTGGCGGGGTTACCGTTCGTGTCGGTGCCGTGCGGCTCGGCCGCGCCATAGACCTGAATATAACCGTGCAATTTGTGGTAGAAGACAGTCGCGGTGATCGAACTCGAATGGTTCAGATAATATTCGAGCGCGCCGTCGAAGCCGGTCGACTTGACCGATTTCAGGTCCGGATTGCCGCCGCTGCCCGTACCCGCATAGGTCTGCGTGCCGGTCGCGCCGCTCGGCACGTACGTGACGAGCGGGTTCAATGCGCTGAAATCGGGTCGGTTGATCGTCTGACTGAAGACGAGACGTGCCTGCAATTTGTCGCTCAGCTTGGCGCGCAAGGTCGCACTGGGCAGGTAGTTCCAATAGCTCGATCGGCCCTCCACGCCATTGCCGCTCAAATGCTCGTCGGTCTTGACCACGCGCACGCCCGCGGTGCCGTCGATCGGAATCGATCCCAGATCGAAGCCATAATTGGCCTGCGCATAGCCGGCATAGGTCTTCTCGTTGTCGAAGAAAGCGAGCGTCGGCTCGAACGGACGGTCACCCGCCGGCTGGTTGAACACCGCGCGGATATCGTCGGGGTGCGCGAGCATCCAATTCTCGTTACCGATCACGAAGCGGTCGACGCCCAGCTTGCCGTTGACGAGTCCGCCTGGCGACAGTTCGGCAAAGCCCGGCAGCGAGGAGACCGGCGTGCCATTGGGATTGGGGTTGCCGATCGGGATCGACGCGGTCGCCTGCGAGGTGGCGCGGCGGCTGGTATAGCGGCCGCCGATCTTGACCGACTTCAGGAATCCGTCGCCGAATTCATGCTCCAGGTCGGCCCGCCAGGCGAACTGGCGGCTGGTGTCGACGCTGTGATTGTCGAACAAGGTGCGGATGTAGAAGTTCGAGGCATTGGTCATGTCGGTGCCGGTGATGTCGACATGCGGTGTCCCGCCCACATCGAAATCGATGTTCATCGTCGGCGCGTTGAAGGAGGTGTCGACGATGATGTTGCGGTTCGGGACGCGGCTATGGTTGAACACCAGTTCGCTCGTCAGAACCATATTGTCGCCGGCATGCCATTTGGTGCCGAAATCGGCCTGCCAGGTGGTGGTTTTGTTCTGAAAGGCCTGCTTCGAGGTCAGCGTATAGGCGTTGAGCGTGGTTGCACTTTGCGCAAGCCCCGAGCCATCCGTCCGCGGCGTGACCGATGTCACGTTACCCGCCTTGGGAAGGCCGATAAAGAAGTTGACCCCCCAGGTCTCCTTATACTGGGTGTAGACCCCGTCGGTGTAGAATTCGAGATCGCTGCTCGGCTTCCACTGGACCGACGCATTATAAGCCGTGCGGCGGCGGTCGCCGACCGTGAGCAGCCCGCCCACCGTGTCCGGTGTCGGCGTCGGCGCGCCCGAATAGACGAAGTCGAACGCGGTATCGTCGCGATAGAGGCGTTTGTTATAGGAGGCGCCGAGCAGCACGCCGAACTCGCCCGCGCCGGTCTCCCAGCGGTCGCTGACGAGGCCGCCGCCCAGATAGGACCATTTCTTCCGCTGGTCGCTGTAGATGGCGCGGCCGCTCGCCGCGACCTCCAGCCCCTTGAAGTCGAACGGGCGATGCAGCCGGATGTCGACCGTGCCGACCAGGCCGCCTTCGATCATGTCGGAGGTGGTGGTTTTGTAGACGTCCACCCCCGCCAGCAATTCGGCCGGGATGTCCTGCAGCGCGACGCCGCGCCCGGTGCCGGTGAAGACCTCGCGCCCGTTGATGAAGGTCGCGATATTGGGCAGGCCGCGAATATCGACCCCGCTGGCTTCGCCACGACCGCGGCTGACCTGCACGCCGGTCACGCGCTGCAGCGCATCGGCGACCGTATTGTCAGGGAATTTCCCGATATCCTCCGCCACGATCGAATCGACCACGGCTGCGGCATTGCGGCGGATATTCTGCGCGCTCGCCAGGCTGCCGCGTAGGCCGGTGATCACGACTTCGCCAGCGTCCGGAGCATTGGCGACCGTGCCGGTGCCAGAGGCGGGCGGCGCCTCCTGCGCGATTGCCGGTGCTGCCGCCAAGGCCAGGACCGACGAGGCCGACAAGAGAGTGAGGCGAATATAGGCCATTTCAGTCCCCTTTTCCTCGATGTGGCGCTTATGGGCCGCGCCATTACTCGGACAAATCTATTAGTCCGACAAATGAAAGGCAAGCATTCTTTAAATAACTTTCATTAATAAAAAGGGCCGCTCGCTGACGCGAACGGCCCATCATAAACCGCTGATTTCGGGGAAAATCTTCTAGACTCGATTCCACTTAAGTTGAACGGTTCGCCCCGAGGAAGTCGAGGCCTGTCCTGAGCGACGCCGCAGGCGGCGTCGAAGGGGGCATGGCCGAGCGTAGCCGAGGCTTCTCGACTTCGCTCGACACGAACGGAGATTCGACCTTTCTGAAAACGACTCTAATGCGCCTGCGACGTATCCACCGCCTTGCGGGGCTTGGGGACGGCCCAGATCAGCACCGCGGAGATCAGCATCAGCACCGTCGCGATCTCGAACATATGGTCGAGCGACACGATCAGGCTTTCCTGCGTCAGCAGATTCTCGGTCAACTGGCGTACCTGCGCCGCGCTGAAGCCGCTGCCTTCGAGCGTCTGGACGAGGGCCGGGGGCTGGTTGATCGAGCCTACCAGATCGGCGTGAGCGCGGATTGCGCCATTCGCCCACAAAGTGGTCGCGACTGATGTGCCGACCGCACCCGACAATGTCCGCATGAAGCTCGACAGGCCCGCCGCCGACGCGGTCTCCTTCGGCAGCACCGAACCGAGCGACAGGATGGTCAACGGCACGAAGAAGAAGGGCATGCCCAGCCCCATCGCGAGGTGCGGCAGCGCCAGGCTCCAATAATCGGTGCCCGATGTCCAGTTGGAGCGGATGAAGATCGTCGCCGCCATCCACGCCATGCCGAACGAGACCAGGGCGCGCGGATCGGTCCTGCCGCTCAATTTGCCCACGATCTGTGAGAAGACCACCGCGAGCAGTCCCTGCCAGGCGGTGACGTAGCCCGACCATTGGGCGGTATAGCCCATCGCCCCTTGCAGCCATTGCGGCGTCACCACCACGGCGGCGAAAAAGGTGCCGTAGGTCAGCGCCAGGCCGATCACGCTCGCCGAGAAGCCGCGGTGGCGGAAGACGCGCAGGTCGACCGCGGGATGGTCCTCGGTCAGCTCCCAGATCACGAAGGCGATGAAGCCGACAAACGCGATCAGCGCGAGGCTGACGATGAAAGTATTGTGGAACCAGTCACGGTCGCGGCCGAGGTCGAGCATGATCTGGAGCGCGCCGACCCACAGGACCAGCAGCGCCATGCCCCAGCGGTCGATACGCGCCTTGACCTTCTCGGTCTCGCAGCGGCTGACCATCAGATAGGAGCCGATCACGCAGATCATCGCGATCGGAATGTTGATGAAGAAAATCCAGTGCCACGACCAATTGTCGCTGATCGTGCCGCCCAGCACCGGCCCCGCGATCGGCGCCACGACCGTGGTCATCGCCCAAAGGCCCATTGCCGGCCCGCGCTTGGACGACGGGAAGACGCGCAGCAGCAAGGTCTGCGTCAGCGGCATGATCGGGCCGCCGCAAATGCCCTGGCCGACACGCGCGGCGACCAGCGCGCCGAGTGTCGGCGAAGCGCCGCACAGGATCGAGAACAGGCAGAAACCCGTCATCGCCGCCAGATAGGTGCGGACGGTGCCGAAGCGCGCGGCCAGAAATCCGGTGAGCGGCACGCAAATCGCCTCCGCCACCGAATAAGAGGTGATCACCCACGTGCCCTGGTCGGGCGAGATGGCGAGGCTGCCCGCGATATGCGGCACCGACACGTTGGCGATCGACGTGTCGAGCACCACCATGAAGTTGCTGAGCGCGAGAACCACGCCCGCAACCCACATCCGGCCGCCCGAAAGGGCGCAGTCCTCGCGCGCGCTCATGTTCAGGCTCCGACGTCGATCGTGGCATCCATCGAGAGACCGACCCGCAGCGGATGCGCCTTGAGCTCGGCGGGATCGAGCAGGATGCGTACCGGCAGGCGCTGCACGACCTTGATCCAGTTGCCCGTCGCATTCTGCGCGGGGATGATCGCGAAGGCGGAGCCGGTGCCGCCAGCCAGGCCGATTACGGTGCCGTGATAGACCACGCCGCGCCCGTAAATGTCGGCGGTCAGATGCGCCTTTTGGCCGATCCGCACCTTCTTGAGCTGGCCTTCCTTATAGTTCGCATCGACATACATGTTGGCGAGCGGCACCACGGTCATGATCGGCGTGCCCGCCGCGATGCGTTGGCCGACCTGCACGTTGCGCTGCGCGATCACGCCGTCGAACGGCGCGCGGATGATGGTGCGCGCCAGATCGAGCTTCGCCGTATCGAGCTTGGAGCGCGCGGCGGCGACGTCGGGATTATCCTGTTCGCTGCCCTGCACCAATTGCTGGTTCGCATTGTAATTCTCGTTCGCGGCGACGCGGTTGGCGCGGGCCTGCGCGATTCCCGCCTTGGCGACCGCAAGCTGCGCGCGCGCGGCGGCGAAGGAATTGGTCGCGGAGGTGAGCTCGTCGCCCGACACCGCGCCCGATTTGGCGAGGCTCTGGCGGCGTTCGAGATCGACCCTGGCCTTGTCATATGCCGATTGCGCGGCGGCCATCTCGGCCTGTGCGCGTTCGATGTCGCTGTCGCGCGCGCCGACCTGTGCGGCCAGCGCGCTGCCGGTCGCGCGGGTCTGGCGGAACTGACGCTCCGCCTGGGCGAGATCGGCCGCGGCCTTCTCTACCTCGATCTGGGCATCGGAGGGGTCGAGCGTCACCAGGATGTCGCCCTTGTGCACGATCTGCGTATTGGCGACGCGCACCGTCTGCACCGGGCCCGCGACCAACGGCGTGATCTGCGCCGTGTCCGCGCCGACATAGGCATTGTCGGTCGAAACGTGCCGCACGCCGATCAGGAAGTGATAGAGCGTCACGACCAGCGCGACGGCAATCACGACCGCGCCAAGGATGCTCAGCCATTTCCTGCGCTGCTCGGCCATCGTGCGTTGCCGTGGTGCCTCTTCGGCCTCGATCTGCGGATTGGGATTATCGGCCATGGGGGCTGCTCCTGAAAATCAAGCGCCGGTCGCACCGCCGGCAGCCTTGGTATCGGCGGCGGCAGCATAACCTCCACCGAGCGCGCGCACGAGCGCAACGTCCAGCGTGAAGGCGCGGGCGGTAAGGTCGGCATCGCGGCGGCGGGCGACGATCAGCGCCTGCTCCGCGGTAAGCACGTCGAGATAGTTGGACAGGCCGGCTTTGTAGCGCAGCCGCGCCACCTCATAGGCCTTTTCGCTGTCGGTCAGGCTGGCGCGCACGTCGGCGGACTGACTGCCCAGCGCATTGCGGCTCGCGACCGCGTTGGCGACGTCGTGCAGCGCATCGATCAGCGTCTTGTCGTAATTCGCCACCGCGGCATCGTAATCGGCGCGCGCGACGCGATAATCGCCCGCCCTCTTGCCGCTGTCGAAGATCGGCAGGCTGAATGCGGGCCCGGCATTACCGTAGCTCGATCCCGATTTGAGGATGTTGCCAAAGCCGAGCGCTTCGAGGCCGACCAAGCCGGACAGGCTGATATCGGGATAGAAAGCGGCATGCGCGGCCTTGATCCGTTGCGCCGCGGATTCGACCCGCGCGCGGGCGGCGACGATGTCGGGGCGGCGCCCGACCAGGTCGATCCCGGCCGAGGGCGGCAGCGCGAGCGTGGCAAGCGCATCGTGCTTCGGCCGCGTGATCGCGAGCCCGCGGTCGGGGCCCGCACCAACGAGCGCGGCAAGCTGGTTACGAGTGAGCGCGATCTGCTCGTCGACCTGGTTGAGATCCGCACGCGCAGCGGGAACGGCGGCCTCGGCCTGGTGGCGCTGGCCCTCATTGTCGAGTCCGCTGCGCACGCGATTCCCGACCAGTCCGGCCGTATCCATCTGGATGCGCAAGGCCTCCTCATCGACGTCGCGTTCGACATAAAGCCGGGCGAGATCGGCATAAGCGGCGGCGATGGCGGACGCGAGCGTCAGCCGCGCCTCCGCCACCTCGATCCGCGCGGCGTCGCGATCGCTGAGCGCGGCGCGCAAGGTTGCCCGGTTCTTGCCCCATAGATCGAGGTCGAAACCGAACTTGAGATTGGCGACACCGTAATTCTTCCAGCCCTTGGGCACGAAAGCGGGCGGAATGCCGAAATTATAGCTTTGCTTGGTCTTGCCGCCGGTCGCCTCCGCGCCGAGCGAGGGCCCCAATGCGGCACCCGCGCCTTCGGCGAGGCCTTGCGCGCGCGCCAGCCGCGCCGCTGCCGAGGCGATATCGGGCGATCCCGCGAGTCCTTCCGCGATCAATTGGTCGAGCTGCGGATCGTTATACGCCTTCCACCAGCCATCACCCGGCCATTGTCCGCCCTGGTTGGGCAGGCTTTGCGACGCGGCGAAACTGGCGGCGGAGCGCGGCACCGGCTTGTCGCCCAGATTGGGGGCGCACGCGGCCAGCGGAGCGATTGCGCCCAATGCGAGCAGCCTTGCGAACCGAGCTTTCATGAGACCCCTTGTTCCGTACCGTACGGTTGCGTACGCGAAGAAATGATCCTTGCGACCGATCTTGTCAACAACAAAATGTACTATATAGTATCGTTATGGACATGACTCCCCCGGTACGCCGTCGCGAGGCGCGCAAGGCCGATCGACGGCGCGCGATCCTCGAGGTGGCGGAACGGTCGTTCCGCGAGCGCGGATTCGCGGATACGTCGATGTCCACAATCGCTGCGGAGCTCGGCGGTTCCAAGACGACATTATGGACCTATTTCCCATCCAAGGACGCATTGTTCGCGGCGGTGATCGGTTCCAAGATCGAAGCCTTCCAGGCCAAGCTCGACAATGCGCTGATTCCCTCGGGCGGCCCGGCAGCCGCATTGGCACGCTTCGGGCTGGTGTTCTTGAACAAAGTCATGGATCCGCAGTCCATTTCGCTGAAGCGCCTGATCATCGCCGAATCCGAACGTTTCCCGCAGATCGGCGAGGCCTTCGCGGAGCAGGGCCCCGATCGCGTGCGCCAACGTCTCAGCCGCTATATGGAAGAGGAAATGGCCGTGGGCCGCCTGCGCACGGGCGATCCGATGGTCGCCGCGCGCCAGTTTATCGGTCTCTGCCAGGCGGGCTGCTATTTCGATCGGATTTGGCGTCCATCACAGCCTTTCGCAGGCCGGATGGAGGAGGATGTCGCCGCAGCGGTCGATACTTTCATGCGCGCCTGGGGCCCTGAGCCCGAATGAGCCGGGCCGGCTGGACGGCGATTTTGCTCGCGGGCCAGCGCCCGGGGGTCGATCCGTTGGCACAAAAGTTCGGCGAACAATGGAAGGCGCTGGTGCGGGTCGATGGCGAGGCGATGCTGTCGCGCGTCGCCAGGACCCTGCTCGCCAGTCCCGCAATCGCGTGCGTGCTGGTGGTGGCGCAGCAACCTGAAATCCTCTTCACCGGCGATTGCGCCTGGCTGGCGAACGAGCCGCGCGTCGGCACGGCCATTTCGACCGACGGCATCGCGGTCAGCGTCGCCGCGCTCGCGGGTACCGAAGCCGCGCCCTGGCCGGTGCTGGTCACGACCGCCGACCATCCCTTGCTCACGCCGACGATGGTCGAGACGGCGATTGCGGGACTGGGCGATGCGGATGTGGGTATCGGGGTCGTGTCGAGCCGCACCCTGCTGGCCGCTTACCCGGACAACCGCCGGACATGGCTCAAATTCGCGGGCGGACACTGGACCGGCGCCAATCTGTTCGCGCTCGCGTCGGCAAAGGCGATGCCGGCGCTATTCGCCTGGAGCGCGGTCGAACGCGACCGCAAAAAGGCTCTGAAACTGATCTGGCATTTCGGCCCGCTGCTCGCGATCCGCGCGGTCACGCGCACGATCACGCTGGCGGCGGCGCTCGCCAAGGCCGGCCGCAAGCTCGGCGCGCGCGTCGTGCCGATCGACCTCCCCTTCGCCGAGGCCGGGATCGACGTCGACAAGCCGAGCGACCATGCGCTGGCGGAGCTGATATTGAGGCACGGAAAAACCCTCCCCGTCAGAGATGGGGAGGGTTTTTAAACCGGCAATTTATCCTCGCTACCGGCCTTCTCGGCCCGCCCGGCCGCCAGCCGCCGTCCGTAATGATGCCAGGTGAAGATCGCCGCCGCGCCCCGGTGCGGGCTCCATTTGCGCGCTATCTCGCGCACCGCTTTCTCCGACGGGCGCTCGGGCAGGCCCATCAGCTGCCCCACTTCCTCCTGCACCGCGAGGTCGCCCGCCGGCCAGATGTCGCCGCGGCCCTCGGCGAACAGCAGGTAGATTTCCGCCGACCAGCGGCCGATCCCCTTGATCCGGACCAGCGCGGCGATCGCTTCCTCGTCGTCGGGAGGCAGGTCGAGCAGGTCGAGGTCGCCGCTCGCGACCAGCTCGGCGAGGCTTTTCACATAGCCGATCTTCTGCCGCGACAATCCGCAGCCGCGCAGCATCTCGTCGGGCGCGGCCGCCAGCACCACCGGGTCCAGCATGGCGCCGACCGCCGCCTCCAGCCGCGTCCAGATCGCGTTGGCCGACGCGACGCTCACCTGCTGGCCGATGATCGTGCGTAGCAGGGTCTGGTGCCCGCGATCGCGGATGCGCGGCGCCGGATAGCCATGCCGCTCCAGCCCGGCGGCAAAGGCCGGTTCGATCCGGGCCAGGGCATCCAGGCTGCGCTTCAATTGTTCTTCGCTCAGGCCCATGGCCGCTCTCCGGATTGCACTGGGGCCGCGCTCCTTCCATAGGGCGCTCAGTCTCTCACTTGAAAGGTCGAATAATGCCTCAATTGATCGTCGTCACCCGCGAAGGCGAGACACGGACGATCGAGGGCGAGACCGGCCTGTCGGTGATGGAGGTGATCCGCGAAGCCGGGATCGACGAATTGCTCGCTTTATGCGGCGGCTGCTGCAGTTGCGCGACCTGCCACGTCCATGTCGATTCCGATTATGCCGACAAATTGCCGCCGATGAGCGATGACGAGAACGAGCTCCTCTCTATCTCCGACGATCGCGATTCGGACTCGCGCCTGTCCTGCCAGATCCCTTTCACCGACGCGCTCGACGGCATGACCGTCACGATCGCGCGCGAAGACTGATCCTGCCGCCGCGATAAAGGCCGTCTTCGACGCCCGGATTCAGGCGGACGCGATCAACGCCTGGATCTCGGGATCCCCGCGGATCGCGCGCAGCGCGCGGCCGAGCTGCTTGTCGTTCGACGTGGTCCCGCTGCGGGGGTCGAGCAGGAAGCGGAGCAGATCGCGCGAAATCGCGTCGCGCCGCGTCGCCGCGTCCGGAACGGGCATTGCCACGCCGGTAAATTCCGATAGCGCCGCGATCAGCGCGGGAATGTCGACGAACGAGCAGCCGCGCCCCCGCCGCGGCAAATCCTCGCTCTCCCAATCGAGGCAGATGGTGGCGCGCTTGCCCGCGAAAATATGCAGATCCGCGGCCAATGAGCGAAGCAGCCGGCCGAAGCGCAGGTCGGTCCCGCCGCGCCGCCCGATCAGCAGGATGCGGGCCTCGACCGGGCCGCACAGCTCCAGATGGTGGATCGCGCTGCCTTCTGCGAAGACGATCATGTCCGCGCCCGCGAGCCGGGCGACCACCTCGCGGATCGCCAACTCCTCGGGGTGAAGGATATCGAAGCCCGCGCCCGCGAGCACGCTCTCGATCAGGCTCTCGCCCAGATAGGAGCCGCTATGGATATGATGCGAGCGCGATACGTAGACGCGGCTGCTCGCCCCGGCTGGCATCGGATCGATCGGCGCGAGCGGGAATAGCGACGGATAATCGGGGATGAGGATGTCCCCGCCCAGCGCGCGGCCCTGCTCGGGCACATATAATGTCTCGAACCTTGTGGGCGTGCGCACCAGCATCACCCGCGCCGGATCGATCCCGCACAGGACAAGGATCGGGTCGAGCCAGGCTGGCCGCGTGCCTTCAACGGTTGCCTGGAAGACGATTCCGGCATCGCGCAGCGCCGGAACGAGCGTCGCCGCCCACAGCCGGTGGATGCACTCCGCCAGCATGTGGCCGAAATGCGCAAAGAAGGGTCCGGCATAGACGGCAGGCCCCGACACGACCGGAAAACCGTTCGGATCCCCCTCGATCAGATGCACTTCGAACCGGTCGAAACAGCCTTCCGCCGAATCGCAGCGCCAGTGGGTCAGCTTGATCCCGGGGGTTTCGGCGGCGCCCGCGACGCCTGCCGGATGACTCGCGGGGAAAAGCGGCCCGAGGATCGCGTCGCGAACCAATATCGGTTCGGGCAGGGACGGCGCGACGGAAATCGCTGCGGCGTCAGCCACGCGTCGCCACTGCATAGAGCGCGATCGCCGCCGCGTTGGAGACGTTGAGGCTTTCCACCTTATGGCTGATCGGCAGCTTGGCGAGCTCGTCGCAATGCGACTCGGTATTCTGGCGCATGCCTTCGCCCTCGGCGCCGAGCACGAGCGCGACGCGCCCGCTGCCGATCGCCTGCGCGAGCGTGCGGTCGGTATGGCCGGTCAGCCCGATCCGCCAGAAACCGGCTTCGCCAATCTCGTCGAGCGCACGCGCCAGATTGACCACGCGCACCCACGGCACCGTCTCCAGCGCGCCCGAGGCCGAGCGTGCGAGCGCCCCCGATTCGGGCGGAGCGTGCCGGTCCTGCGTGACGATTCCGATCGCGTTGAACGCGGCGGCCGAGCGCAGCACCGCGCCGACATTGTGCGGATCCGTCACCTGGTCGAGCACGATCAGCGGCCGGTCGGGGCCTTCATTGGCGCTTTCCTCGAGCAGGTCGGCGAGCCAGATGTCGGGCAGCGGATCGACCTCGATCACCACGCCCTGGTGCGGCGCATCCTGCGGCACGAGCCGGCCGAGATCGGCGACCTCGGCATAAGTGACGGGCAGATCGGCGGGAAAGCCGCCGAACGCGGCCAGCGCCTCGCGCGTGCCCCATACGCGCCGGATGGTCCGCGCGGGATTGGCGAGCGCCGCGCTCACCGGATGACGGCCCCAGAAACGGGGGCGATTGGAGGGGGCTTGGGATGGACGATGGCCTCTGCGCATGCGCGCCTCGTAGAGCCTCATCCTTTTCGGTGGAAGCGCTTTGCAATGTGCAAGCGCGCGGTCGGCTGCGGAGAGCGAGGGGGTTGCGACCGGCGGTGGGAAACTGGCCGTTACGCCGCCGGTCGCAAAAGTGCGTTAAACGGAAATAGATTAACGTTTTATGGCCAGGAAGCCGCCGAAACGTTTCTGTCACATCGCACGTCTAGCCTTTCCCGGATCTTCACCATCCTTTTTCCGGGATTCCCATCGATGCCGCATACCCGATTGCTTGGGCTGTTTGCCGCCGCCTGCCTGGCTTTGCCCGCCGCGGCGACCAGCCTGATTCCGGGCAATCTGGTGGTCAGCGTCGACGGCGCGGGTATCTGGGGCGGCACCGGCGCCTACACTGACAACCAGGCCGCGCCGCTCACGCTCATGCAGTTCGCGCATAGCGGCACCACATCGGCCAGTTATGTCAATTCGATCGTGCTGCCGCAGGCCGGCGCGGGCGCAAACCATGCCATTTCGGGCGAATATGGGTCGTCGTCCGAAGGCACGATCCAGCTCACCGCCGACGGCAAGCATCTCGTGATGATGGGCTATGGCGTGAAGGCGTCAGACTTCAACGCCAATCCCACCGCCTACGGCACGCTCACCACCAATCCGAGCAAGCCCGCGGCGCTCGGCCAATCGGGCAGCATGACCAATGCCGGTTATCAGGCGGTGGCGCGCGTGGTCGCGGTGATCGACGGCAATGGCAGTGTCGATACCTCGACCGCGCTCTATAATGTCTTCAACGGCAACAATCCGCGCAGCGTCGCGTCGAAGGACGGGACGCATTTCTACGTTTCGGGCCAGGGCGTCGAGGGCGACCAGACCGCGGGCGTCTTCTACGCGACCAAGGGTTCGGCCAGCGCCACGGCAATCACCGGCGATGACACTGCGAGCGTCAAGGGCGGCCCGCGCAACGCCACGCAGGATGCCCGGATCGTCGAGTTCGGGCCCGACGGACAATTGCTGACCTCGGTCGATTCGAAGGGCGGCAAGGATAATGCGCGCTCCTTCATCGGCGCGCTCGGCGCCGATCCGACCACACTCTACAATAATGGCAGCGGCCCGACGATGCTGCCGGGCTTTGGCAATAGCGGCGGCACCGGCAAGATGACGCTCACCGCGCAGACCGCGAACGGCATCAGCGGCGCGGGGCAGGAGATCAATCTCAGCCCCGAGCAATATTTCTTCGCCGACGCGAATACGCTTTACGTCGCCGACAGCGGCGCCCCCAAGCAGGACAGCGCCAAGAAATCGACCGGGCTCGGCGGACTGCAGAAATGGGTGTTCAACGGCACCAGCTGGACTCTCGCTTATACCGTCTCGGCTGGCCTGAACCTCGTCCCCAACAGCTCGGCACACGGCACGACCGGCCTGCTCGGCCTGACCGGGCAGGTGGTCAACGGCCAGGTCCAGTTGTTCGCGACCAATTATACCGCGTTCGATACCGACCAGACCTATCTGTACGGGCTGACCGACCCGCTTTCTGCGACCACGCGCCAGGGCGGCGAGAGCTGGACCATGCTTGCCGCCGCGCCCACGGATTCCAACTTCAAGGGCGTGGCCTTCGCGCCCTCGGCGATTGCCGCCGTGCCTGAGCCCGCGACCTACGCCTCGATGATCCTCGGCTTCGCCTTCGCGGGCGGCGCGATCCGCCGCCGCCAACGGGCCTTCCGCGCGGTGCTCGCCGCCTGATCCAGATCGCTTGACCGTGATCTCGCCTCGCCCGAATGTGCCGGGCGGGGAGGGGCCATGACGACCGACGCTCGACGCATCGATTCGCCGACCGTGATCGCGATCACGCGCAGCTGGGGCTGGATCGTGGTCGCGGTGGTCCTGGCCGAGGGGCTCATCCTCGGGCCGACACTGCGTTTCTAATGCGGTCGGCCCCTGCGATCTTTCAAATCGGCGGACGATCCGTGTAAATGGCAAATGCAGCGCGATGGAGGGCGGATCGTTCTCCATGCGAACAGGTCGAGAGGATCGGATGAGATTACCGAACGGCAAGGAGGTTTCTGGCTGGTGGCTGGTGGTTGCCGTGCTGGTGATGGTGTTGATCCTGGGCTTCCTCCCCCACGCGCCCGACCTCCAATATCGCGCGAAATAAGCGGGCGGATGGCGGGACCGCGGCTGACTCTGTCGCGATGAAATGTGCGGATCGGGAAGTCCGCTGCCGGAGCGGATGGTGGACAGGGCTGGATTCGAACCAGCGTACGCTTGCACGGGCAGATTTACAGTCTGCTGCCTTTAACCACTCGGCCACCTGTCCACAGGCGCCACCAGGATGGGGAGGCGCGTCTTTGGCGAAGCGGGGCGGGGCTGTCAACGTGGGTGGTGCATCTGCTTCCCGCAAGGCGTGATTTTATGCGAGAAGCAGGCATGCAATCGCCAGAAAACCGCGCCGGCCTGCCGATTCTTACCTTCGCCGATGCCGCGGCGTTCGAGGCTTGGTTGCGGCAAGCGCCCGCCGATTCACCCGGCCTTTGGCTCAAGCTCGCCAAGGATGGCTCGGGTCACACCAGCCTGTCGAAGGCCGAGGCGATCGATGCCGCTTTGTGCCATGGCTGGATCGACGGCCAGCTCAACCCTTATGACGAACATTGGTGGCTGATCCGTTTCACGCCGCGCAAGCCGCGCAGCAAATGGTCGCAGAAGAATCGCGAGCGCGCCGAACAGCTGATCGCGCAAGGCCGGCTATCAGCTCAGGGTCTCGCGGCGGTGGATGCGGCCCGCGCCGACGGACGCTGGGCGGCTGCATATGCATCCGCGAGCCGGGCTGAAATTCCCGCCGATCTCCAGGCGGCGCTCGACGCCAACCCGGCAGCGGCGGACTTCTTCGCGACGCTGACCGGAGCCAATCGTTATGCCGTCCTGTATCGGATCGGCGCGGTGAAGCGCGCCGAGACGCGCGCCCGCAAGATCGCCGAATTCGTCGCCATGCTGGAGCGGCACGAAACGTTGCATTAGAGCCTGATCGCTTCAGCTTGAAGCGATCAGGTCTTAAAAAAAAGGGGCGGCTCCATCGCTGGAACCGCCCCTCCAGGGACTGATCCGTTAGAGGATCAGAACTTGAAGCGCGCGCCCGCCCGGAAGGTGCGGCCGATCACGCCGGCATAATGCCAGGTCGGCAGATAGTTGATGCCCGAATAGGACGTCGGTGCGACCGGGGCCTTGGCATTGGTGATGTTGCCGATGTCCACATAGAACTCGAACTTGTCGCCGATGTCGTAGGCCACATGCGCGTCAGTGTAGATGAAGCGCTTGATGTAGCATTGGATGTGTCCGCTCGGATACGGATAGAGGTCGCTCGCGACCGCGTCGCACGACAGATCCGCGCCGCCCGGCTCTTCATCCGCCGCGACCTGCTTGATGTGCGAGACATAATAGGTCGTGGCCGACAGGGTCAGGCCGTTGAAGGTGAGCGTGTTCTGCCAATTGCCGCGCCACTTGGGCGTGCCCGCGCCCGAAGACAGCTCGTACGGTCCGAGCGTGCCGACATATTTGCGGACGAAGCCGTCGCCGAAATCGACGTTGAAGTTCAGCACGTCCGTCACGTCGAGCCGGCTCATGAACTTCACGCCGTCGCCCAGCGGTACGGTGGCGGTGGCGGAGAAGTCGAGGCCGCGGGTTTTGAAGTAACCCGCATTCACATACGGCCCGTTGATCACCAGCACGCGCGGCAGCGCATTCGGGAAGAGCGGATCGATCGCATCGACCGCACCCACCGAATAGCCCGCCGGCAGCGGGGTGCCCGCAAAGTAATTGGCGCGCGCCTTGCCGGCATCGGGGCCGGCGACGATCACATCGGTTTTCTTGACGTCATAGAAGTCCAGCGTGGCGCTGAACCAGCGCACCGGCTGGAACACCGCACCTGCGGTGAACGAGCGTGATTTTTCCGGCTTCAGGTTCGGATTGCCGGTAAAGCCGCCGCCGATCGAATAGGACTGGGCATAGGAATTGACCTGTCCGTTCGCCATCGTTGCCGAGCAGCTCGACGCCGAGCCGGTGCCGCCGTGCGCGAGCACGAACGAACAGGGCGGCTGGAAGGTCACGAAGCCCGGATAGCTCGACCGCGGATTGCTTTCGGCGAAGGTCGGCGCGCGGAAGCCCTTCGAATAGGTGCCGCGGAGCGCGATCTCCTTGATCGGCGTATATTTCGCCGCGAACTTCGGCGAGAAGTGGCTGAAGCCTTCCGAATAATGGTCGTAGCGACCGGAAACGTTCAGTTCGAGCTGTTTCAGGACCGGGGCGCCCAATTCGAAATAGGCGGCCGAGACGGTGTGGCTGCCGAAGGCGGCCGCGGTGTTGGCGTAATTTTCGAGGTTGGGATTGAGGCTGTTATTCTCTTCCACCTCGTGACGCACCTGGCCGCCGATCGCGAGCTGCGCCGTGCCGCCCGGAAGCTCCATCAGATCCTTGCTGATCGACGCGTCCAGCGAGGTCATCGAAGTATGCGACGGAACGTGCAGATCGGGTGCGACCATCTGGCGCACCGCTTCGCTGTTCGTCTCCGGATTGACGAAATTATAGGCGCCCGTGTTCACTGCCTTTTTCAGCCCGGCGATGTTGATCACGCCGTGCGCGAAGATATTGAACTTGTCCTTCGCGCCGACCGCGTCGATCTTCCAATGCCAGTCGTCACCGAACGAACCGCTCAAGCCGGCCGCCGCGCGAAACACCTCGTTCGTACGATGCGTGGCAGCCGCGATGTCGCCGAACAGATAGAAGATGCGTGCGGCCCCGTTCGCCGGATCGTTGGCATAGGCCGCGGCATAGGGGTTGTTCGGATTGAGCTTGCGGTCGGCGGCGGTGGCGCAGTTCACGCCTGCCGAGCAGATATAGACCGGAAGCACGATGCCGGGATTGTTCGATGCGGACGAAGGCGGCGCGCCATAGGGCTGGCGCTGACGGATCGCGGCCGGAATAGCCTTAACGCGCACGTCGCTGCGCGTGTAGCTGCCGGTCACATAGCCTTCGATATTCTCGCCCAGGCGGAAGCTCAGCCGGCCATCGAGCGAGTAACGCTGCTGGAGCGGCTGGATTTGCGAGAATTCCTGCTGGTTGTCGTGCTTGCAGCCGACACCGCCCGATGCGCCCGGCACGGTATATGTGCCGTTGGCGCAGTTCAGGTTCAGCGTCGTGTAAGTACCGAACGCGGCCGTGCCGCCGGTGAACGGATTGTTGAGGTCGGATTGCGTGGTGCGGCGCACGACGGCGTTCACGTTCTGCGATGCAGTCGTGCCGAAAGCATCGTCGGCATGGTTCTGGTCGGCCAGGCCGATCGAGCTCAGGTCCGTGGTGTCGTACGGGAAGCCGCGGCTGCTTGCGGAGACGCGGCCGTCATGCTGATATTCGCCGTTCACATAGACGTTCCAGCCGTCGGCGTCGTAATCGCCATAGCCGACTGTCAGATTGGCGCGCTGGCGCCCGGCGTCGCCCTTCTGGCTGATGCCGCCTTCGATCAGGCCCGAAACGCCCGTGAAGTGCTTCTTCATGATGATGTTGACCACGCCGCCGATCGCGTCGGCGCCGTAGGTCGACGACGCGCCGTCCTTCAGCACTTCGACGCGCTCGACCGCGCTGAACGGGATCGAGTTCAGGTCGGTATAGGCGTTGTGGCCGTCATCGTTGAGCGGGAAGTTGGTCGAACGCAGCCCGTCGATCAGCACCAGCGTCGAGGAGACGCCCAGACCGCGAAGCGACACGGCGGCACCGCCGGCCGAGAAGCCGTTCATGAAGCCGGTCGAGATCGAACCCGCGCCGTCGGCCGAAACCGAACGGATCGCGTCGTTGATGTTGGTGATGCCCGCGCGGTTCAGCGCCTCATTGGTCAGCACGGTGACTGGGGACGGCGTCTCGGTGTTGGTCCGGCGCAGGATCGAGCCGGTAACGATAACCTCCTCGGTATTGTCGGTCTGCGCTGCCGCGATAGCGGCGGGAGAGTTGGGACCGTTGGAGACGGTGCCTGGTGCGGGCGGGGCCGGATTGGCCGTTTGGGCGGAAGCCGGCGCTGCAAGTGAAATTAGCATAGCCGACAGCGCGGACCCGGCAAAAAGCCGGCCGGTTCGAATATTCATGGGTAAAATGCCCCTCTTTAAAGACATCACGGGAGCAGGAGGCCCGTAATATCAAGATCAACAAAATATTACCTGCCGGACGCACCGGCTGATGAGGGGAGCCTAACGTATGCGTCATCGAGGGAAAGAGGGGTCGTTCATTTCAGGTTAAGCTGTTGGATTGCCGCCACACTATCTTTTGGCTATATCGTTCGATATATATCTATCCGCGGCAGCGGCCATGTTGTTATCGCTAACAACCATGTTCCTGAACCGATTTTGATCAGTATGATGGTTGCGCAACCGGGAGAGGCGCGAACGGTGTTTTAGCGGACAATTGCCGTGAGCCAGCGCGCCGGCGAGAGGCGCGGCGCATGAAATCGATCACCGGCAGCGCCTCCCACCGATGGTCCCGATCGAACCAGGCCGCGTTGCTCCAGTTGGAGGAGGCTTGCGATCCCCTCGTGCACGCCGCGGGGATCCAGTCGGGTGCCCAGTAGACGACGCCACTTCCTCCTGCATCGATCACGCGCTGCGTGATATCGACCATATATCGGGCCTGGCCGGCGGGGGTGGCGGGATAAGCCGGGTCGAGCGAGTCCGGGCCGAGCAGGTGGTTCACGCCGGGCGTGGGCGCGACGCTATAGGGATAAGCGGTTTCGACGAGCACCACGTCCCGCCGGTAATGCGCCTTCAGCCGCCGAATGGTGTTGGCGAGGCCTGACATCGGCTCCGTCGACCATTTCCGATAATAGCTAAGTCCGATCACGTCATAGTCGGTCACGCCGGCAACGGTCGCGGCGGCGAACCAGGGCTCGGCATTTTCGGGTTGGGCAATATGGAGCATGGTCCGGATCGGGACGCGCGCGGCGGCAGAAGCCTCGCGCACCGCGCGCAGACCGGCATTGATCAGCGCCGCGTTGCGCGTCCAGTCGATGTCCTTCTTGGTGCCGCTCAACAGCTCCGGGTTGATCTCGTTACCGACTTGGACCAGCGCGGGCGCCAGGCCGTCCTTGATCAATCTGTCGATCACGTCGCGCGTATAATCGTGCAACGCGCGCGCCTGATCGGCGGTCGGGAGACCCGCCCAGGCGGCGGGCGGATATTGCTTATCCCCATCCGCCCAATCGTCGGAATAATGAAAGTCGAGCAGCACCTGCAGCCCCGCCGCTTTGGCGCGGCGGATCGTGCGTTCGACATCCGCCAGGTTGCTGTAGTGCGTGCGCGTCGGATTATTCCAGAGCCGCACGCGGACCAGGTTGCCGCCCTTGCGTTTGAGCAATTCGATCGGATCGACGAGCCTGCCGCGATAGCGGAAGGTCGCGCCGCAATCCTGCATTTCGTTGGCGAAGGACATGTCCGCACCGAGATAGAATGGCGAGGCGGCCATCACGCGCGCCTGTCCTGGCAGGACCAGCGCCGCGGCCATCATCATCCACCACTTACGCATTGGCCGTGGCCCCATAAGCCAGCAGCGACAAGGCGGCGCCCGTCAATCCTGGTGCGGCGGCCTCGACGCGGATCGGTCCGGCGGTTCCGTCCGACTGGACGATCGCCTGCATCAGTCCATGGAAAGCGGGCCGTGTCGCCGCATGATCGGGGGTGGTGCCATTGGGATCGCCATTGCCCGTGCCGAGCAGGCGCAGTCCGCGCGCGGCGTTGACCGTGATCGTATCGGCTGCATCGGGCACGACGCGCCCGGCCCGATCGACCACGCTGAGCGTGAGCATGGCGAGATCGCGGCCGTCGGCGGCGATCCGCGTCCGGTCGGCGCTGATCCGCACACCCGCGGGCGGGCCCGCGGTCTGCCGGACGTCATGGGCAACGATCCGGCCGCCGGTGTAGCCGATCGCTTCGATCCGGCCCGGCGCATAAGATACGCTCCAGGCGACATGGCCATTGCGCTCCATCGGCTTGCGCCCTTGGCTGCGGCCGTTGACCCGGAGTTCGACCTCCTCGCAATTGGCGTAGGCCCAGATCTCGATCGGCTGCCCCTCGCGGCCCGGCCAAGTCCAATGCGGGAGCAGATGGACGAGCGGCTCGTTCGGCCGCCACCAGGCGCGATAATAATAATAATTGTCCTTGGGGAAGCCGCACAGATCGAGCACGCCGAACTGGCTGGATGTGCTCGGCCATTGGGGAAAGGGTGTCGGCTCGCCGCGATAGTCGAAGCCCGTCCAGATGAAGCCGCCCGCAATATAAGGATGCGCGTCGGCGATCTTCCACCATTCCTCGGCGGTCGTCGCCCACCAGGGATGCTCGGTATCATACGCGCGCAGGAGGTGGGCCGGCGGATCGTTGGCATAGACTCCGCGGGTCGAGACCGTGCTTCCCGTCTCGGTGCCGAGCACGGGCTTGCCGGGGAAGCGCGCGTGGAAGGCGGGAATCTGATCGGTGCGATAGTTGAAACCGACCACGTCCACCACCTGTGAGGGGGCGTCGCCAAAGCCCTTGTCGAAGGCCTGCGTGATGGGGCGCGTGGGGTCGAGCGTGAGAATATGACGGCGCATCTCCGCCGAGATGCGCGCGCCGCGCGCGCTGGTCTGCTGCGGCTCCTCATTCCCCACCGACCACAGGATGACGCAGGGGTGGTTGCGGTCGCGCCGCACCATTCGGGTCAGCTGATCCACGCCTTCGGCGCTGGTGCTGTTGATCCGCGCCTCGTCGATCATCAGCACGCCTTTTTCGTCGCAGATGTCGAGCAGGGCGTCGGCGGGCGGATTGTGCGCCGAACGCAGCGCGTTGCACCCCATCGACTGGAGCTGTTCCACCCGCCAGGCGTGCAGCCGGTCGGGGATCGCTGTTCCGACACCGGCATGATCCTGATGGTTGCAGGTGCCGAGCAGCTTGACCGGTTTGCCGTTGAGGAAGAAGCCGCGTTCGGCATCGAAGCGGATCGTGCGGATGCCGAACCGGGTCTCGACCTGGTCGACCGCGACGCTCCCGATCCTTATCTCGGTGATGCAGCGGTACAGATGCGGCGTTTCGAGCGACCAGAGCTGCGGTGCGGCGATCCGCGCAATCGCCGTCGCGACGGCTGTCGCGTGGCCGGCGATGGTGGTCGGCGGGGTCGTCGCCTCGGCGGCAAGCGCACCCGACGGACCGATCAGGCGATGGATCAGGCTGACCGCGGCCGGTTCGTCCCGCTCCGCCGCCACTTCGGTGTCGATATGGATGAGAGCGCCCCCGTCATCGACTTCGCTCCGGATGGACACGCCCCATTGGGGAACGTGGACCGCGCTGGTCTTCACGAGATGGACGTGGCGGTAGATCCCCGCGCCTTCGTAAAACCAGCCTTCGCCAAGCGAGGCATCGACCCGCACCGCGAGCTGCGTCGGGCCCGCAAGATCGAGGAAGTCGGTGATGTCGATCCCGAACGGCGCATAGCCGCTCGCCTCGTGCGCCACCGCATAGCCGTTCACGAAGACATCGCAGTCGCGGAAGACGCCGTCGAATTCCAGGAAGACGCGTCTGTCCGCGTCGGCGGGCGTAAGCGGCAGCGCGCGCCGATACCAGCCGACGCTGTTCTGCGGGAAATCGCGGCCGATTGCCTTGAAGCCATGTGCCGCCGCCGCATCGGCACGCTCTTCCGGCAGCGGCGCGGCCGGCGGCGCGTAAGGAAGATCGGTCGCCCAATCATGGGGGATCGAGATTTCGGCCCAACCTTTATCGTCAAACCCGGCAAGCGTCGCGGGTGACGTCACACCGGCTTTGGCGAAGGTCCGCTGGTCCGCTCCAAAGCCGAAATCATGGTCCGGATCGGCGGCATGGCCTAGGTGGAAGCGCCAGCCATGGTCGAGCAGAATGCGTTGCCGCGGCCCCGCTTCCGCCATCGGATCGGTTGCGCGCGCGATGCTCGCGCCGCCGAGCAATGCGGCGCCGCCGGCACTCGCCAGAATGCCGCGGCGGGACCAGGCGATGCTGGCGAGGGCCTTGGATTGCATTTTTTCTCCCCTGCGGATCCGCTGTTTGCGCCGGACCGTCATTTTCGTTTCGAGCGAGAACCGACATCCAACATACTGTTTTGAAACGAAGTCCCTCCACCGACGATATGCGGAGGGCCTTTTCTATTTATCGGACAATTGACGCTCCCGTCTTAATTATATTATGAATTAGATGTCGCCCTCGATCAAGAAGGGCATGATGGGAGGAAATGATGAAACCAGTTAGCCGGGCCCTTTTGGGCGGGGTGAGCGCGCTTGGCTTGACCTGTCTGCTGTGCGATTCCGCCTTTGCGCAGGTAAGCGATGGCACTGCGCCGGCGGACGAGGTCGTCGTCACCGGCGTCCGCGCTTCGTTGCGCGACTCCATCCAGATCAAGCGCAACAGCGACCTGATCTCCGATGTCATCTCGACCAAGGATATCGGCCAGCTTCCCGACGTCACCATCGCGGAGGAATTGAACCGCCTGCCCGGCGTGAACACCACGCGCGACAGGGGCAATGCCAGCCAGGCCTCGGTCCGCGGCCTCGGCCCGCGTTTCGTCTTCGGCCTGGTCAATGGCCGCGAGGTTGCCTCATCCGAGCCGTCGCAGGACGTGCGCTGGGAAGCCTATCCGTCCGAAGTCCTCTCCGGCGCGCAGGTCTACAAGACGCAGGACGCGGCGATCGTTCCCGGGGGCATTGCCGCGACGATCGATATCCGCACGCTGACCCCGCTCGATTACAAAGGCCCGGCGATCAGCCTGCGGGCAGGCCCCACCTATAATCAGGATGGCAAGGACCTGCCGCATTACAGCCCGTGGGGCTATCGCGGCAGCGCTGCCTATGTCTCGCATCTGACCGACAATTTCGCGATCGCGCTGGGCGCGAGCCTGCAGAAGGAAAAGAACGGCTTCCCCGATTTCCGCACCTTCGGCTGGAACACGCCCGAAAGCACGGGCGGTCACACCGGTGACCTCAATGGCGACGGAAAGCCCGACAACACCACCTGGGGCCTAGTCACCGAGGTCAAGGAAGTGACGCAGAATCGCGCCGCCTTCGTCGCCAATGCCGGCTGGCAGCCCACCGACAGTCTAACGATCAACCTGGATTCGCTTTATTCGCGCTACACAATCCACGAAAACCAGTTCCAGACCTGGTATGCCAACAACATCACGGGCAATTGGGATAACGGTAATTCCGGTATCTATAATGCGCCCGGCAACAGCTATAAGATCGTCGACGGATCGGTGGTCGCGGCCCACCTCGCCAATTCCTTCCCCAATTATCAGAGCTCGATCAACCGCTACCAGGAACGCCACCAGCTCGAAGTGTTCGGCCTCAACGCCAAGTGGCAGAAGGACGGATGGGAAGCAGTGGTGGACCTGTCGCATTCGGAGGCGCGGCGCACCAACCAATGGCGCGCAATCTATCTCGAAACCCAATATGCGAACGGGATCGATTTCGACCTGACCTCAGGGCATGCGCCATCCGCCACGCTGCTCGGGACCGACGTCGCCAATCCCGCGATCCAGGCGGCGATGCCCAGCAACGACCCCAGCTTCAACGGCCGCGACGGCCAGAGCGCGGGGCCTGAGCATACGCGCGACCATATTTCCGCCGCGACCGCGAGCCTGAAGCGCGATTTCGAGGGCGGCGGCTTCTTCAAGTCGATCGAAGTAGGGGGCCGATTGTCCGACCGCGCCAAGCTTCACAGCAACTTCACCTATAATCTGTGTGCGGGATCGCAGACCGCCGGCTTCTGCGATGCGTCCGCGCATACGGTCAGCCTCGCCAATGCCGGGCTGGAGGAGTTCACCGTCAAAGGCTTCACCGCGCCGCCCGTGGTCTATGGCGATTGGGACAAGCTCTTCCCGCTCGTCTATCCCGCAAACGGCATCCCCGCCGGATCGGAACAATTGCTGCAGCATACCCGGGTCGGCGAGAAGACGGCGGAAGGCTATGCCAAGCTCGCCTTCGGCAGCGAAGGCGGCAGCCTGCCGATCAATGGATCGATCGGCATTCGCGTCGAGCATGTCAGCACCGAAAGCACGGGCTATCAGCAGGTCGGCGGCGCCGCGCCGACGCCGGTCGATCTGCACAATCGCTATACCGAGTTCCTGCCCTCGCTGAACCTGACCGCACACCTGACGCAGGATCAGCAGCTGCGCTTCGGCGCGAGCATCGGCATCTCGCGTCCTCCGCTCGAGGCTTTGGTGACGGGCTTCGTGCTCAACCCGATCGTTGCGGGCCAGCCCGCGACCGGTGGCGGCGGTAATCCGTTCCTCAAACCCTATCGCGCCAAGCAGGTCGATCTCTCGTACGAGAATTACTTCCACGAGGAATCGATGTTCGCGCTGGCGGTATATTATAAGCACCTGGACTCGTTCATCGGCGCGAGCAGCGCGCTCCAGACGATCGGCGGCACGCAGTACATCATCAGCGGCGTGAATAACGGCAAGGGCGGCAATATCGGCGGTGCCGAGGTGACCTTGCAGACTCGTTTCTACTTCCTGCCCGGCATCCTCAAGGATTTCGGCGTCTACGCAAATTATGCGCGCGTCTCATCGAACATCCACGAATTCTCGCCGACCAGCGATCCTTATCCGATGGTGGGTGTGGCCAAGAACACCGCCGAGCTGGACACTTTCTACAGCAAGGGCGGGTTCGAGGTGCGGCTCGCGGCGAAATATCATTCACGCTTCACCGTTGCGCCCACATGGGTGGGCACCGTGCTCAAGAGCCTCGATCCGGAAACCACGCTGGATGCCAGCTTGTCCTACCAGATCACCAAGGCGATCGGGCTGCGCTTCCAGGCGCGCAATCTCACCAACGAACGGTCGCGCATGACGTCCGACAACAATGTCCAGAATCTGTCGAACGACGGCGGCTATCAGGTTTACGGCCGTTCTTACCTCGCCGATCTGTCCTTCCGCTTCTGATCGGGAGGCGTTGGAAGGGGCGCGGGTGCCTGATGGCACGCGCGCCCTTTTCCTTTGGCGGCGCAATAGGGCGCGCGGCCGGGCCGGAAAGCGTATAGGTGGGGCCTGGGCGCTCCGCCCGCTGAGGAAATGATCATGGCCAAAGGCCAGAAGAAATCCAACAAGGAAGCCCGCAAGCCCAAGGCGGCGAAGGTCAAGACCAACGCGGCCCAGGCATCCGTCAAGCCGCCCGTCGGCCTCGTGAACATCAAGGACTGATATGACCGCCGAAAATCAGGGCGCCGACGAAGACTATATCTATGATGAGGCGAGCGGCGAATGGGTGCCCGCCGGCACCGCCGCGGTCACGTCCGACGACGATGCGGTGATCGTGCGCGACGCGGTCGGCAACATCCTCGCCGATGGTGATCAGGTGACGTTGATCAAGGACCTGACCGTCAAGGGCGCCGGTCAGACGCTCAAGCGCGGCACCCTCATCAAGTCGATCCGCCTTACCGGCGACGCACAGGAAATCGACTGCCGCTACGAGGGGATCAAGGGACTCGTGCTGCGCGCGGAGTTCGTGAAGAAAAGGTAGGCAAGCGCGCCGCTGCGCCCGGTCCTTGTCGACCTGAGCGGCGAGTGGTCCCGCGGCATCGTCGCCAATGTCAGAAGTAGGCGCCCCACCATGCTTCAAGACACAATGGGACGCCCGCAGCCGCCATCGCAGCAGGGCCGCCGAATGTAAACCCATGCGGCGGAACATCCCCTTGCCAGGTGTAGCGCCCTCACTCGTTGAGCGTACTGCGGTCCTTGTGCGGCAGATCGGGGTTCAGCGTCTCCCAGCCGATCTTCTCGCCCACCCAGATTTCCGCTGTCGGTGGGAAAGCGTCGGGGTCGTCGAGCGTGGCGGTGGTGATGTCCTGATGGTTCGGGCGGGTGTCGCGGCGATAGGTCACTAGGCTGCCGCAGTCGGCGCACGATCCCCAATAGATGCCGGGCGAGGAGGAATATTCGCGCACCTCGCCCTGCAGCAGCGCGAAGTCCGCCTTGTCGAACACCGCCCAGCCCACGCTCACGCCACCGCTCGCGCGCCGGCACGACACGCAATGGCACAACGTCCCCGCCACCGCCTTTCCAGTGACGCGGTAGCGGACCTTGCCGCAGAGGCAGCCGCCTTCGGGCATTATTCGGCAGCGGGCAGGTGGATTTCCGCGCCCGTCTCCCGGAATGTCTCGCTCATCGTGGCCATGCCGGCCTCATAGCGAGGGCCGGCTGATCGGAACAGGGGGACAAGGCTGTTCAGTCGATGCCATCCCGACATCCCACCTCCGTTCATGCTGAGCGAAGTCGAAGCACGTTAATATCTCCTCTCCCCTTGGGGGTGTGCCGCCGTTTTGGAAACCGTCCGGGGGACGGTTTCTCGGCGGCACAGAAGGGGCCCACGCGGCGCAGCCGCGTGGGAGGGAGAGGGTGAGTCCGGTGCAATGAGGAACACACCCTCACCTTCCCACGCGGCTGCGCCGCGCGGGCCCCTTCCTCTCCCTCAAGGGGAGAGGGGTATTGACAAACCGGAACAAAACGTGTACGCACTTCGCGTTCGCAGACTTGGGGAAACCCTGTCAGCGGACATGACCGGCGCGAAGCTCCTCGGCATGCATGAGACGGTATCTTCGCCCAAAGAGTACAGATCTCGGCGTGTGCTTTACGGCACGCGGTGATGCCGGCGTCGTGGAGGGGAGCTACGCGGACGACGCGAAGGGGGTAACCCCCGGCCAAGACCGCAGCTTCCGGGTGGCTATCGCGTACCGTGGCTATGCGGGCGATGGCTGGAGGGTCACCTCCAGGGGCTTGACTGTTACCCGCTCAAATCCCGCAGCCGCCCGACTGGATGCCTGCGCATAGGACGGTTGCGGGCCGGCATCCCGGGGGAAACCCCAAGGTCGCCATGCAACGTCCCCGCTGCCGAGCAGGTGTGCGGAACCGCGCCGGTCACACTCGCTTGTTCCAGCCCATGGGAGACGTATGCCTAGCTCTCGTCGCTCAAACTACGAAGCGTTTAGCTTCTTCCAACACGGCCTTTAAACTGCGTCTCCCATGCTCCGAACTCTTCTTCATATTTTTTATAGTCTATTTGGACAGAGAATTTCTTTTCAAATTCACGGCCGGTGCAGGATTTATAAAAGTCAAATCCAATTGGTGTTATCCTGTATCCGAGAATATTAACCGTGAGCGAAGGATCCCACCTTTCTATCGATATATCGGTGAATCTAAGTCTTTCAACAAGACCAAGGCTTATAAGTATATTTGCGGGGATGCGCCTTTCTTTGGCAACATCATTGTCAAAATTTGAAGATAATTCGACAACCCCGCTCTGGTGGTCCTCCATGAATCCCACTTCATCAAAAAGAATTCCGGGGCATTCTGCAGTATCTACCACCAAGTCAGCAAGAAGATCGATATCAAATTCATCTCTCACGGCGTGTGTCAGAGAGACAAGATTTGCCGGTTGGAAGAAATCGGCATCCTCGGCATGATAAGATGAGACCATCATGGCGTAAGTGGTGGCCCTTCCTCCCTCAACTAAGTCACGGAGAAAGTTTACTTCCCGGGTCCCAATTTGCTGCAAAACGCGCAAAAACAGGAGAGACTCCGCATCTACTCTATCGATTGCGCCAATCAGCAAATTTGCCCAAATCTCCTTGAGATCTTCATCCTGCTCAACCTCCTCCAACGAGGCTGCCTCGCAAAATGGAACAAAGAATTTAAGTGCAGGCATTTTAAGATGCATTCCAGCATCCTTTGCCTTCTTCTCCGCCTGCGCTATAATGCTAAGTAAAGAATTGTATCGGAGGTAGCGAATTTTATCCGCAATATAATTTCCGATCTCCTTTGACGGACTCTCCAATGCGGAGTCTAGAGTCTTTGCGATCCGCTTTACGGTCTCGCTGACTACAACTTCGGAGCCCGTCATCTAATCCTCCTAGGTGGACTATTCAGATGGCGTCGGCGGGCGGGCACCGCCTCCCACTCCGGCAACGCCTTGGCCGCACTGCGTAACCGCCGCGCCCGCATCAATGGTGCTGCCGATAGCAAGATCGTCGCTGCCAGCATCTCGATCGCACGAATCCCAGGAGCGACACCGTTACGCTCACTCAGCTTCGAAACCCTACCCGCGCGCATATTCGCGCGGACAACGTGGGGTTCGGTCAGCTTATCGGCGATGCGGCACATAGCTCCCCTTAATCGTGCTCCCGCCCGGCAGCGCCCATGTAGATCTCGCTGCCGATCTCTTTGAACTTCTCGCTCATCGCCTGCATCCCGGCTTCCGCCTCGTCCGCCGCGATGAACGTATCTGCCGGCGCATTCTGCTTCGCCGCGAAGTCGCGCACTTCCTGCGTGATCTTCATCGAGCAGAATTTTGGCCCGCACATCGAGCAGAAATGCGCGGTCTTGGCGCCCTCCGCGGGCAGCGTCTGGTCGTGATATTGCTCGGCCGTGTCCGGGTCGAGCGACAGGTTGAACTGGTCGCGCCAGCGGAATTCGAAGCGTGCGCGGCTGAGCGCATCGTCGCGCAGCTTCGCCGCCGGGTGACCCTTGGCGAGGTCGGCCGCATGGGCGGCGAGCTTATAGGTGACCACGCCCACCTTCACGTCGTCGCGGTCGGGCAGGCCGAGATGCTCCTTGGGCGTGACGTAGCAGAGCATCGCCGTGCCGTACCAACCGATCATCGCCGCGCCGATGCCGCTGGTGATGTGGTCATAGCCCGGCGCGATATCGGTGGTGAGCGGCCCCAACGTGTAGAAGGGAGCCTCACCGCATGCTTCGAGCTGCTTTTCCATATTCTGCTTGATCTTGTGCATCGGCACATGGCCGGGGCCTTCGATCATTACCTGCACGTCCTGCGCCCAGGCGCGCTTGGTGAGTTCGCCCAAAGTGTAGAGTTCGGCGAACTGCGCCTCGTCATTGGCGTCCGCGATCGATCCGGGGCGCAGGCCGTCGCCCAGCGAATAGGCGATGTCATAGGCCTTCATGATCTCGGTGATCTCGTCGAACCGCTCGTAGAGGAAGCTCTCGCGGTGGTGCGACAGGCACCATTTCGCCATGATCGATCCGCCGCGGCTGACGATGCCGGTGACGCGCTTGGCGGTCATCGGGATGTAAGGCAGCCGCACGCCGGCGTGGATCGTGAAATAGTCGACGCCCTGCTCGGCCTGCTCGATCAACGTGTCGCGGAAAATCTCCCAGGTCAGGTCCTCGGCGACGCCGCCGACCTTCTCCAGCGCCTGGTAGATCGGCACGGTGCCGATCGGCACGGGCGAGTTGCGCACGATCCATTCGCGCGTGTCGTGGATGTTGCGCCCGGTCGAGAGGTCCATCACCGTGTCGGCGCCCCAGCGGATCGACCACACCATCTTGTCGACCTCGGCTGCGACGTCGGAGGCGACCGCGCTGTTGCCGATATTGGCGTTGATCTTGACCAGGAAGTTGCGCCCGATCGCCATCGGCTCGCTTTCGGGATGGTTGATATTGTTGGGGATGATGGCGCGGCCGCGCGCGACCTCGTCGCGCACGAATTCGGGGGTCACGAAATCGGGGATGGAGGCGCCGAAATCCTCGCCGTCGCGGACGAGTGCCTCCTTCAGCGCCTCGCGTCCCGCATTCTCGCGGATCGCGACATATTCCATCTCGGGCGTGATGATGCCCTTGCGGGCATAATGCATCTGGCTGACGTTCATCCCCGGCTTCGCGCGCAGCACGCGGCGGCGGACATTGGGGAAGGGCTGGACGCCGCCCGAGCGATCCGGGCCGAGCTGGCCATTATCCTCGGGCTTGATCTCGCGCTGATCGACCTCCTCGACATCGCCGCGCGCGCGGATCCAGTCGCGGCGCAGTTCGGGCAGGCCCGCCATGATGTCGATCCGCGCCTGCGGATCGGTGTAGGGGCCCGACGTGTCGTACACGCGCAAGGGCGGCTCGTTCGCCGACGGCTCCAACGCGATCTCGCGCATCGCCACCTTGAGCGGGCCGACATGGATCTTCCTCGATCCGCGGATCGGCCCGGTGGTGACGGCAAGCTCGGTGCGCGCAGGGATATCCGCCATTGCTTCGACTCCAAAAATTCGAAGGAGAAGGATGGCATAGCCGCTCCCTTCCTCCGCCGGTATCAACCGGATCAGGTTCGCGGGTCGCGGCACGGATGGATGTCCATCAGCCGCCTCTCAGCCGCTGCCTGCGGCTCCCCGGGGATGGTCCTCATGCTAGGCGCTTCGGCCGCACAGGGCAAAGCCAAATGGCGGTGCGGCGCATGGATTAACATGGATATATTTGTGCGGAGTCTCGTTACCCCACTATAACGATCCGCGAAGGAGAGGCTCGATGCGATCCGATTTCCTGGCCTTGGCCGCGTTGGCCGGCGTCGCCGCGCTGCCGTTGGCGGGCTGCACGCAATATGGCGACGGCTATGGCAGCTCTTATGCCAGCGGCTACAATGCGCCACCGGGCACACCTTATTATGCCGAACGCTATTACCGCGACGATCCGCGTTATCACGAGCGCCGTCTGCGCGAGAACGATCAGGTCTATGTCGGCAATGACGGGCGTTATTATTGCCGGCGTTCGGACGGGACGACCGGGCTGATCGTGGGCGGGATCGCGGGCGGCGCGCTCGGCAACATCATTGCACCGGGCGGGTCCAAGACGCTCGGCACGATCCTCGGCGCGGCGGGCGGGGCGGCGGTCGGTTCCTCGATCGATCGGAAGCAGGTGCGCTGCCGCTGATCCCTCTTTATGCCGGGCGGATGTGACGCTATCCGCTCGGCTGCAGGAGGATTTGCCGCACATGGCCCAATCGCCCGATCCGTCGCCATTGCCCGATCTTTCGACGACCGCGGGTCAGGCCGCCTATCGCGCCGAATTGTTCAGGGTCGCGCGCCCGCTGCGGCTGGCCGGACTCACGCTCACAATCCTCGGCATCCTGTTCCTGTTCGAGGCGCAGGGCTGGCATAGCATCGCCGAGCGCACCTACGGGCTGGCGGGGATCGTGCTGATCGCGGCGGGCTTTTCGCTGATGATCGTCGGGATCATCAAGCGCACGCTCTATCACAAGAAGAAGATGCGCGAGCTCGAGGCATCCAGGCCGCGCTGAAGCGGCGGCCAAGGTTCAAGCGCGCGCGAGCAGCCCCATCTTGAGCAGGAACGCCGCCGCCGCCGTCATCATGCGCCGGTTGTGATCGGGGAAGGCGCCGACGAGATCGGCGAGCTCGATCGGCTGCGCAGCCTCACCCACCATCGCATCGAGCAGGGCGACCGGCGGCAGCCCATAGGGAACGATCGCGGCCCGCTCGATGCCGCCGGGAATATCGGCGATCCGGCGCATCGGACCCGCGACGAGACGGGTCGATCCCGAGAGCAGGCTGGTCGGATAGCGCGCGAACAGGCGGAATGGGTCCATCCGCGCGGGTTGGGGCATCGTCTGTGCAGTGTGCTGTGCGCGGGCCTGGCCGCGCCCCCGGATTGCGGCGAGATGGTCCAACAGGCCGCGATAGGCCGCGATCACATGCCGCCAATCGTAGACTGCCGACGCCCGCGCGCGTCCGGCGGCACCCATCTTCAGGCGGAGCGCGGGGTCGGCCGCGAGCGTCGCCAGCGCCTGCGCGGCCTTGTCCACATCGACCGCGGTCGCCTGCGCGACGCAGCCGACATAATGGTCATAATCGTCGAGCCAGAAAGCGTGGCGGCGCGCGATGATCTCGCCGGTGGGCGGCGGCGGCATGATCGTATCGACCAGGAAGCCGGTCTCGCCATGCACGATCGTGTCGCGCAGGCCATCCCAGTCGCTCGCCACGACGGGCAGGCCCGCCGCCATGGCCTCGACTGGGGCGAGGCCGAAACTCTCCTGGATATTGTCCGAGAGGAGGGTGAAGATATCCGCCGCCGACCGCACCGAGCCCGCGTCGGCGCGCGCGCCGTCGACGAAATGGGTGGCGAAGCTATCGGCGAAATCCGCCACCATCGCCCGAACCATTTCGCCTTGGCCGGGATTGGCGGGTTGGCCCGCGAGGATCAGATGCAGCCTGGGTCCGTTTCGCGCCGCCGCCTGCCGCAGCGCGAGGCATAAAGGCAGCAAATGCGCCTTGGCGTGGATTGAGATGCGGCCGAATTGCAGTATCGCGACATCACCCTGCGCGATGCCTAGCTCGGTCCGCCAGCGCGCGCGTGCGGCCGGATCGGGCGCGAGGGAGGCGCAATCCACGCCGAGCGGGATCACGGGCAGTTCGGGCCCGGTGCAGGTGGTCGCGCCCAGCCGATCCTGCAAATAGAGCGCCTGCTGTTCGAGTAAGATCCGCACCGTGTTCCTGACCGCGTTTGAGGTGCAGATCAGCGCGTCCCACGGCTGGATCGGCGCGGTCAGCAGGTCGGCGATCAGGTCCATCGCGCGGTCGCTCGAAATGGTGTGGGTGATGCCGATCAGGCTCCACGCATCCGGCCTGAACCAGCGTCTTTCCCACGCGCGCACGCCAAGCCCCGGATCGGCCAGCCACAGAGCGCCTGCCGCTTCCAACGGCGCGAAATCGAGGGCATCGCCGACCGCCACTGCGCTGGTCGCGCCCAGCTCGCGCGCATGAACCGGAAAATGGAGCCGGTCGGCGGTGCCGTGGACCCAGGCGGTGAGGGGATCGGCTTCGGCGTGATCGATCCACGCCTGGAGGAAGGTCTGGCTGGCGATGCGGCGCCCCATTACGCCGCCGCCAAAGGCCGGATCGAACGATTCGCGCGAATATTGGATTGCGGCATGCGCCGGCATGAACGGGCGCTCTAGCGGTTTTGCGCGAGGGGGGCCGGCTTGGGCGCGGGTGTCAGCAGCGCTTCGGTCTCGATCCGGTCGAGCGCGTTGCGTGCCAGCACGTAACGCCGCGCCTGGCCGAGCCAGTCGCTCGCGCGCGCCGCGCCGGGCAGGCGCGCCACCTCGGCCGCGGCGGAATCGACCTGGCCCTGTTCCAGCGCATGTTCGGCGCGCGACAGGCGGTCGGCGGGGATGTTCGAGGGCTGGTCGGCCTTGCGTACCACGAACAGGGTAGAGAGTTCCTGCTTCACGCTTTGCCACAGGCTTTCGTCGGGGGCATGGACCACGAGCTGCGGGCGCAATATCGCGAGCCCGTCCTGCAATTGCGCGAGCGTCACCGGGCGCTGGGCGGCGGCGATGATCTGCGCGACCGAGGCCGCATCGCTGCCTGCGAACCGGTCGCGCAACATGCCTTCGAGGAAGCCGAGCGGCTGGCCGCGATCGAGCGCACGGCGCGCGGCGAAGGCAACGAGCAGCCCTTCGGCACGGTTGGCGTCACCCGATGCGGCGGCGGCGCGCGCGTCGATATCGTCGATCCGCGATTCGATCGCGGCAACGCGCTGGTCGAGCGCGGCTTCGTCGGGCGGGGGGGTGGGCTGTGCAGTCGCCACGGCAGCGTGCGAGGCGGAAGGCAAAGGTGCGTTCAGCACCGGCTGGTTCTCGGATACGGGATGGACGAGCTTGTCGAGGCTCGCCCAATGGTGCAGCGCCAGCGCCGCGCCGACGATGCCGAGCAGGAACGCGATGATCGGCAGGAACAGGAAGGCCCAAACTCCGCGCCGCGGGCGGGTTCCGTAATAATCGCGCTGGTCCATTCAATCCTTCTCGCACAGACGAGCCGCCGCCGCCAACAGCGCTTCGTCGTTGGGCGCGTCGGCGATCTTGATCCTGTGCCAGGGGCCCGCCCCCGCCGCTCCGCTGATCGCGGCGACGCGCACCACCACCGGATCCAGCCCGGCGCGGACCAACAAATCGGCGAAGACGGCGCCCGCGCGCTGCGAATGGAGCAAGGCCACCGCGTCCTGCTCGACCGCGGCGCGCGCGGCGGGCGGCAGTTCGGCAACCGGATCGGCGGCATAGACGATCCGTCGCGCGATCGGGATCGGCGCCGCGTCCAGCATGCGATGCTCGCGCCCCGCCAGGTGGAGCGGGTGCCGCACGCCATCGCGGACCATCATCGTTACCAGCAAGGCCGAATCGGCCGAGCCCATGCGGACGTCGGCGAATCCCGCCTCCATCGCGGCGACGCCGGTCGCCTCGCCCACCGCATAGACGGGGAGCGCGCGATAGGCGGCAAGCGCAGCGCCGGCGTGACGCACCGCTTGCGCGCTGGTCAGCATCAGCGCGTCATGCGCCGCCGCGTCCGGCGCCTCCCAGGCGATCGCGGCCACGGCGAAGAGCGGTGCGGCGATCGGATGCCATCCGGCGGCGACCGCGTTCGCGACGGTGGTGGCGGCGCCAGGCTCGGGCCGCAACACCAGCAAGCGCGTCATGCGGCGAACAAAGCGCGCAATTCCGGACTTGCGCGATCCAGCAGGATGTGCGCGAGCGCTTGCGGGGCGCCTTTCTCCTGGAACGGGAAGATAATCTCTCCCGGCTCATAATAGCCGCCGTCCTCGGTCAGGATTTCGGCGCGCAGGTGGATCTGCCCCGACTGGATCTGCGCCAGCGCCGCGACGGGCGAACGGCAGTCCGCGCCCAGCGCGGCGAGCAAGGCGCGCTCGGCATCAACGCACAGGCTGGTGGGTTTGTGGTCGATCAGCGCGAGCAGTCCCAGCATCTCGCTGTCGTCCGCGCGCGCCTCGATGCCGATCGCGCCTTGCGCCGGCGCGGGCAGCAGTTCGCTAAGCGGCGTGCCGATATCGCCGCGCCCGAGCCGGTCGAGCCCGGCCGCGGCGAGCAAAGTCGCGTCGGCCTCCCCATCGGCCAGCTTGCGCAAGCGCGTGTCGACATTGCCGCGGAACAACAGGATTTGCGCATCGGGCCGCGCGCGCCTGACCTGCGCCGCGCGGCGGGGCGAGGAGGTGCCGACGCGCGGGTCGGGCGGGAGTGCCGCCAGGCTGTTCGCGCCGATCAGCCGGTCGCGCGTGTCGGCGCGCGGCGGCATCGCGGCGATCGCGATCTCTGGCGGGCGGATCGTCTCGACATCCTTCATCGAATGGACCGCGAAATCGATCTCCTTGGCCAGCAGCGCGCGGTCCAGCTCCTTGGTCCACAGGGCCTTGCCGCCGATCTCGGCGAGGGCGCGATCCTGCACCTGGTCGCCCGTCGTCCGGATCGGGACGATCTCGATCGCGTCCGGATCAAGCCCGTGGATCGCACGCAGCGCATCGGCGACCATATTCGCCTGCCACAAGGCGAGCGGCGATCCGCGCGTGCCGAGGCGGAGGGGAGGTGCCATGCGCGTCTTCTAATCCGGTTGGACTGAAAGCCAACCCGTCGCCGTCATTGCGAGCCGCGAAGAGGCGAAGCAATCCAGTGGCGGCTGTTGGGCAGGAATTGTTTCCCGGAGCCCCGCTCAGATCGCCTGCCGATAGATGATGAACCCGCTCTTCTCCGCGACGCGATCGTACAGGCTTTGCGCGACATGGTTGGTCTCGTGCGTCTGCCAATATACGCGCACCGCGCCCGCCTCCCGCGCGCGCTGATACACCGCCTCGATCAGGGCGCGGCCGACGCCCTTGCCGCGCGCATCGGCGCTGGTGAACAGGTCCTGGAGATAACAGACGGGCCCGATCGCGGTCGTGCTGCGGTGGAACAGATAATGGGTCAGGCCGACTAGCCGGCCGTCCTGTTCCGCGACCAGGCAATGGACCGGCTCCATCTCGTCGAAGAAGCGCGCCCAGCTCGTGGCGGTGATCTCGTCGGACAATGCGGTCGGCCCGCTGCGCCCGTAGAAATGGTTATAGCCGTCCCACAAGGGCAGCCATTGGACATAATCGGTCCGCGCGATGTCGCGGATGATCGGCCTGCTCATGCCTCGGCCTTCCTCTTATCGAAGGCGATCCGCGCCGCCTCGATCTCCGACAGATATTTGGCTGCCCAACTCCACACGCCGCAAAAGGCCTCGCTCAGGCTGTTACCCAGCGGCGACAGGCGATATTCGACCTTGGGCGGCACGACGGGGTGTACGGTCCGGATAACCAGCCCGTCGCGTTCCATCTGCCGCAATGTCTGGGTCAGCATCTTCTGGCTGATGCCCGGCACGAACGCGCCGATCCGCGTGAAGCGCAGTTCGCCCTGCTCCTCCAGCACCTCCAGGATCAGCATCGTCCATTTGTCGGCGACGCGGCCGATCAGTTCGGTGACCAAAGCCTCGACCCTGGGATCGAGGTCGGCCGGATAGGGTTCGCACGTTGCGGCCATTCACGCTCACTTTCGGGTAAGTATCAAACTTTGCCGTGCCTACTTTCCAAAAGAGAGTATGGAACTAGATGAACCTCCGCGCAATCGACAAAGCGGAAGGAAAAGCCATGCAGATCAGCGGCAACACGATCCTCATCACCGGCGGCAATAGCGGGCTCGGCCGCCGCTTCGCCGAGGAGTTCGCCAAGCGCGGCAACACGGTCATCATCACCGGGCGCAAGCAGGCGACGATCGACGAAATGGTCGCCGCCAATCCCGGCATCACGGGCTATGTGCTCGACGTGCAGGATGCGCAGGCGATCCGCGAGTTCGCGGCGCGTGTGACGGCCGAGCATCCCGATCTCAACGTCGCGATCCACAATGCCGGCATCATGGCCGCCGAGGATCTGAAAGCGCCTGACGTGCGGCTTGCCGAGGATATCGTGACCACCAACCTGCTCGGCCCGCTCCGGCTGATCGCGGCCTTGATGCCGCACATGCTGGGGCAGGATCGCGCGACGATCATGACCGTCTCGTCGGGCCTCGCCTTTGTGCCGCTGGTCAAGACGCCGACCTACAATGCGACCAAGGCGGCGATCCACAGCTATACGCTGTCGCTGCGCGAGCAACTCAAGGAGACCAATGTCGAGGTGATCGAGATCGTCCCGCCCGGCGTGCAGACCGATCTCATGCCCGGCCAGGCCGACGACCCGCAGATGATGCCGCTCGAAGACTATATCGCCGAGACGATGACCAATTTCGAGACGAAGCCGACGCCGACCGAGAATGCGGTGGCGCGCGTCGATTTCCTGCGCAAGGCGGCGGAGGAGGGGCGGTTCGAGCAGGTCTTCCAGATGCTCAACAGCACGCATCGGTAAACCCATCCCCGTTCGGGCTGAGCTTGTCGAAGCCCTGTCTTTCTTTTTTCCCGAGAAAGGACAGCCCTTCGACAAGCTCAGGGCGAACGGGGTGGTTTAGACCTGGGCAGGCAATTGCCAGTCGATCGGCTTCTGCCCGTGCGCCTTCAGGAAAGCATTGGCCTTGGAGAAGTGGCCGCAGCCGAAAAAGCCCGCATAAGCCGATAAGGGCGAAGGGTGGACTGCCTTGAGCACGAGATGGCGCCCGCCTCGGTCGACGCTGTCGACGAACGCGGCCTTCTTCTGCGCATAGCTGCCCCACAGCATGAACACGACCGGCTCGGGCTTTGCATTGACCAGCCGGATCACCGCGTCGGTGAAGCGCTCCCAGCCGCGGCCCTGATGCGATGCGGCCATGCCCATCTGCACGGTCAGCACCGCGTTCAGCAGCAGCACGCCCTGTTGCGCCCAATGTTCGAGGAAGCCGTGGCGCACGGGCGGAATGCCGAGGTCGCTCTCCAGCTCCTTGTAGATATTGGCCAGGCTCGGCGGGATCCGCACGCCGGGCTGGACCGAGAAGCACAGGCCATGCGCCTGACCCTCGCCATGATAGGGGTCCTGCCCGAGGATCACGACGCGCACATCCTCCAGCGGGGTCAGATCGAGCGCGCGGAACCAGTTGTTCGATCGGGGGAAGATGCGCTTGCCCGCCTGCTTTTCGGCGATCAGGAACTGACGCAGCGTCTGCATGTAGGGACTCTCGAACTCGCCCTGCAGCGGCGCCAGCCAGCTTTGATGCAGCTTAACCTCGCCCATGCCTGCTCCTTTCGCGCTTCGCCATGTCGGAGCGGAATGGCCTGGTCAATCGGCTAGCCGCAGCCGGCCGATGGGCAATCGAGGGCAAGCGGACAGCTCGCGCAATGCGTGACGTCAGGCCGGCAGAAAAGCTGTCCGACGCGCTTGGTCCCGATATGAAACAGAAGGAAGTCCTCCCCGTTCCAGTTGCGCGCCCCGGCGGTGACTTGCTCGCTCGCTACTTGCAGCGTCGCGCCCGGCCCAACGAAGCCGAGACGCCGCATCACCCGAAGGACGTGCGTGTCCACGATGAAGACCGGGCGGTTGAGCCTGCTTCCGTTCAGCGTCGCCGCAGCGACCTTGCGCGCAACGCCGGGCAGGCGTTCGAGCCACGCCAAAGCCGCATCCAGTGGCATATCACCGAGGAAAGTCAGGTCGAAATCGGGCCGCTCGCGTGCAATCTGCGCCATCGCTTCCGTGAGCCATTGCGCCTTGGCTTCGGCGAACGTCACATCGGCAATCGCGTGTCGGATTTGCCCGACCTTCGCGCGCGCCAGATCGGCTGGTGACGAAAATCGACGGCATAATCGCCGATAGGCGGCAAGCGATACCGCGTCTCGCGTGCGCCCGCTGATCAGCGATTTGACGAGCGCACCAATCGGCGAACGGCGCGGCGGAGGCTCGATCGTCGCGAGCAAAGGCCGAAGCGCTCCGCGCCACCGGTCGAGATCCGCGCAGGCAAAGTCGAATCGCTGTTGCATTCCAAGCCCATGATAGAACATAAAGAGAACAAATCAACGATGAGTCGCCGGAAGGAGTTCGACCATGTCCATGATGCTTGCCCGTGTCCCTTCACGGGCGACGCATAATCTGTTCTTCGCGGTCCGGCCGGCGGCGGAAGAGCGCGCGCGGATCGCGGATCTGATCGCGTCGTTGCGGATCGGTGGCGTGCCGATGCGGCTCGACCGGCTTCACATCACGACGCTCTCGCTGGTGATGGGCGACGTGCTGCCGCGCGGGCTGGCGCAGGAGGTGGCGGAGGTTGTGGCCTCGATCCGGATGCCCGCCTTCCGCGTGATCTTCGACCGGCTGGTCGGGGGCAATCGATCGGCGCTGCTACTGCCGAGCGAGCCGCTGGAAGCCTTGCGCCTGTTTCGCGAGCGGCTCGGCTTCGCGCTGATGCGAGCGGGCATAGCGTTCCAGCAAGGCGGACGGTTCAGCCCGCACGTGACCTTGCTTTATGGCGGCCAGCCTATGCCCGAGATCGAGATCGAACCGATCAGTTGGCTGGTCGAGGACTTCGTGTTGATCGATAGCGTCATCGGCGAGACCAGGCATGTCGAGGTCGGGCGCTGGGCACTCAGGAGCTAACAATCCTCCCCTGCCCTTGCCGGGAGGATCAGCGCGATCAGGATTTGCCGGCCCGGCCGCCATATTCCCAATCATAGGGCACGCCGGTGTCGCCAAGGATGGCATGGACCAGCTCGGCGAAACCCGCTTCGGCGCGCACGTCGTTCGACAGGATCAGCGCACATTTGCTGCTCTTCTCGATGCAGACCAACGTATTCGCTGTTTGGCCGTCATGGCCGCCCTTGAAGAAGCCGGATCCTTGCGGGCCGGTGAAGGTGACGACACCTAGCCCCGCATAGAGATCCTTGCGCTGTTGCGACGCGGGCAGCTCGGGACCGAAATTGGGGAATTGATGCGCGGTCGCGATGTGGAGCGAGGGCTTGAGCATTTCCGCATAGGCGGCGGCGCTCAAGCCATCGTGGCGGGTAAGCGCAGCGACGAACTTCGACAGATCGGCGATGGTCGTGTCCATCGACCCGGCAACGCGCACCTTCGATCGTTCGTCATGCTCGACGACTTCGCCTTTGTCGTTGAACCCATCCGCGAGATTGGGCCGGAAATCGGGGCGCCATTTGAGGCTGGTACGCGTCATGCCCAGCCGGTCGAACGTGGCCTGGGTGAGCATACCAAGATCGCGTCCGAGACCGCGATCCTTCCGGCCATTCTCGATCACGAACTGCAGCAGGCTCATACCCTCGCCCGAGTAAGAGAAGTGCGTCCCCGGATCGAAATGGATACGCAATTTCTGGTCCGGCTCGATGAACCAGAAATTCGCAAAGCCGGTCGAATGGGTCAGCACATTGCGCGCCGTGATCCGCTTCCAGCGCGGATCGCCGGCGAGGTCACGATAGGGGCCATATTTGCCAGGATAGATGGCATTGGTGTCATAGTCGGTCAGCGGCTTGTCGAGATAGTCGCCGAGCGGCGTATCGAGCGCGAGCTTGCCCTGATCGACCAGCTGCAGGACGTGGTAGGCGAAGACCATCTTGGTCAGCGACGCGCCGTACATAACCGTGTCGGTTTGCAGCGGATCGCCCTTCGCGTTGCGGACGCCATAAGCCTGCACGTAGCGGATTTTGCCGCCGTCGATGACAGCGACCGCGATACCCTTCGCGCCGGTCTTCGCCATCACGGCGTGGACCGCGGCGTCGATTGTCGGCGGGGCCGGCGTTGCATTGGCCGTGGCGGCTGCCGAAAGCGTCAGCAGGAATGAGGCGATCCGAAGCCTGGCCGAATGCATAAGTCCGCCCCTTGGTTAAGCGCGCCGCTTTCTGAGCTGATGCCACACGAACCAGACCATGCCGAGCAGGATCGCGGCGATCACCGCCGCATCGGCATAATGAAGAATATGGCTGAGCCGCGGGTCGGTGCGCCATGCCGCGCCGAGCCTCATCCCCGCCCAAGCGAGCGCGAAGCACCAGGGCCAGGAGCCGACGAACGTATAGATGTGGAACCGCACCAGCGGCATCCGCGCCACGCCCGCCGGAAAGGCGATGAACGAACGGACGAAGGGCAAGAGACGGCACACCAGCACGGTGATGCTGCCCCAGCGTGCGAAGAACCGCTCGGCCTGCGCCAGATGCTCCATGTTGAGCAGAACATATCGGCCCCAACGCTCGACGAAGGCCCGGCCGCCGTGTTTGCCGACTTCGTAGCCGACGATCGACCCGAGGTTGCACCCGATCGCACCCGCGGTCGCCACAAGCCACAGGTCGAAGCGTCCGGTCGAGACGAGATAGCCCGAGAACGGCATGATGATCTCGGAGGGCAGGGGGATGCATGCGCTCTCGATCGCCATTAGCAGCGCGATGCCGAGATAGCCGCCCGCCGAGATGACGGCGATGATCCAGGCGGCGACAGGGGCGAGGATGCGTTCGGTGAGCGACATGGTTGCCGCTGTGGCGTGGTCGCGCGCCGCTG
>Ga0209148_1000302_pt1 | contig 70861 bp, 66 predicted proteins | sample AraplaCol_mMF_r2_2_FD_184288 | JGI IMG/M metagenome (GOLD analysis project Ga0209148, IMG submission 184288) | Arabidopsis root microbial communities from North Carolina, USA - plate scrape CL_Col_mMF_r2 (SPAdes) (version 2) | ecosystem: Host-associated > Plants > Roots > Endosphere | place...
TTTTCGAAGCGGTGAAGCAGCTGGAGGCCGCCGGCGCCGTCGGCGCCGAGATCGAAGTGGTGCCGGTCGAAGTCGCCAAGGCAATCTCGGAGCGCACCTCGCTGATCATGCTGTCGATGGGGGCAGGTACCGGCTGCGACGCGCAATATCTGTTCGCCGACGACATCCTCGGCCAGAACCGGGGCCACACACCGCGCCACTCCAAGGTCTACCGCAACTTCGCCGCCGAATATGACCGGCTGCAGGCGGAGCGGGTGGCGGCCTTCTCCGAATATGTCGCCGACGTCAACAGCGGTGCCTATCCCGAGGACAGGCACGTCGTGCATATGGGCTCCGACGAGTTTGCGCTGTTCATGAAGAAGGTCGATCGCACTTAGCCACGCTTCCTCCTCAGAGCAGACAGCCCGCTTCCGGGCCCATTGCGGTCATCTTGGAACAGGACTCGGAAGGGCCGCGTATGTTCGCAAAGGAGGCATTAGGGTTAGCTAAAGTCGACTTTATGGCGTCACGGAACCATGCGGAACGATACGGGAAGACTTCTGATTTTTGCCGACGAAAAACTCAACAAAATCAATGTTCCTAAAACGCCGTTGCCAACCACCATTCAGTCCGCCAGTTTGGGCGCCTCTTTGACTGCCTCAGAACAGTGTCGACATTCCCGTAGGTTAGTGGCGGCCCAACCGAGGCTCATGATCATGACACAATTGGGCCTCGTGTGTGGCTGTTGTCTTGTCGATTTGGTATCGATAACATGCCTTTGCGTGAAATTGATTCCAATGGGTGGTTCATGAGCGATGCTGGACGCCGCAGAGACCGTGTGCCCGAGCGTCTAGGGCTTTCCTTGGGCAGACCGCAGCCGGCCGGTGGAGCGGCATGATGGCCAAGGCAGCCGCATCGAGGCCGGGCGAAAGCCACACGCCGACGATGGTCGACGTGGCGCTGCGGGCCGGTGTGTCGACCATGACGGTGTCGCGAGCCTTGAAAGAGGGCAGCCGGGTTTCGAAGGCAACGCGCGAAAAGATCATGACAGCGGTCAACGATCTCGGCTACGTGCTCGACCAATCGGCCGGCAGCCTGTCCTCGCGCAAGACGGGGTTCGTCGCGGCGATCGTCCCCTCGATCAACAATTCCAACTTCGCCGATACCGCGCGCGGCATCACTGACGAACTTGAAAGCACCGGGCTCCAGCTCCTGCTCGGCTACACCGACTACACGGTCGAGAAGGAAGAACAGCTGATCGAGGCGATGCTGCGCCGGCGGCCGGAAGGCATCATCCTGACCGGCGGCGCTCATACTGATCGCGCCCGCCGCCTTCTGAAAAGCGCCGGTATTCCCGTGGTCGAAACCTGGGAGCTGCCGGCCAAGCCGATCGATCAGGTGGTTGGGTTTTCCAACGAAGAGGCGATGGGGCTGCTGGTCAAGACGCTCGCCAAAAAGGGCTACCGGAAGTTCGGTTACATCGGCGGCACGACCTCGCGCGACACGCGCGGCAGCCAGCGGCGCGAAGGCTTCGTCAGGGCAATCGAGGAACTCGGCCTGCCGACCGGCCGCCTCGTTTCCTTCGGCGTGCCGCCGATCTCCATCGAGCAGGGCGGCCAGGCCGTCGTCAGTATGCTGGAACGCTGGCCGGACACCGAGGCAGTGCTTTGCGTCTCGGATCTTTCGGCCTTTGGCGCGCTGATGGAATGCAAGCGCCGTGGCATGCGGGTGCCGCAGGACATCGCCATTGCCGGTTTTGGCGACTATGAGGTCGCCGCCTTCTGCCATCCCGGCATCACCACCGTGAATGTCGACTGCTATGGCATCGGGCAACAGGCTGCCCGAAGATTGATCCAGGTGATCCGCGGTGACGGCAAAAGGCACGGCCAGGAAATCGTTCTGACCGGCTACCGCGTCGTCGAGCGCGAAAGCACCTGACGTTGCGGTGTCGGTTCAGAACGCGATCTGGACCTTCATCGATTTGTTGCGGTCGCCGGCGATCTCGAAAGCCGCAACTGCCTGGTCGAGCGGATAGATGCCTGATAGTAGCGGTTTGACATCCACCCGGCGGTGATTGATCAGGTCGACGGCGAGTGCGAACTCGTCGTGGAAGCGGAAGCTGCCGCGAATCTCGATCTCCTTGGCGACGATGAGATTCTGGGAGATAGATACGTCGCCGCCGAGACCGAGTTGCATCAGCACGCCGCGCGGCTTCAGAACTTCGAGGCCGGCCCGCACGGCGCGTTCGTTGCCGGAGGCTTCGAACATGACGTCGAAACTGCCCTTGTCGACATTGTAGGCCGCCAGCTTTTCGCCGCTGGTCGCGACATTGATGGTGCGGTCGGCGCCGATCTCCAGGGCCTTTGCCAACACGCCGTCCATGACATCGGTGGCGACGATTTCGCGCGCGCCGTGGGCTCTGGCTGCCAGGATGCAAAGCGCGCCGATCGGCCCGCAGCCGGTGACCAGAACGCGCTTGCCGAGGAGCGAGCCGGCGCGGTTCATGGCATGCAGCGTCACTGCAAAGGGCTCGGCGAAAGCAGCTTCGTTGATGGAAACGTGGTCGGCTATTCTGTGGCACTGCCACGCTTCGGCGACCAGGCGCTGGCGGAACGCGCCCTGGATGTGCGGCATTGGCATGGCGCTGCCGTAGAAGCGCATGTTCAGACACTGGTTCTGCATGCCTTGCAGGCAGTAGCGGCAGGCATTGCAGGGACGGCTGGGCGAGATGGCGACGCGGTCGCCTATGGCAAGCGCCGAAACGCCATCGCCGATGGCCTTCACCGTGCCGGCGACCTCGTGGCCGAGGATCATCGGTTCGCGCAGGCGGATCGTACCGAAGCCGCCATGGTTGTAGTAGTGCAGATCCGAGCCGCAGATGCCGCCGGCTTCGACTGATATCTCCACCTGCCCATCGCCGAGGACGCCCGGATCGGTCTCCTCTATTCTCAGGTCCTTTGCCGCGTGGATGACGATCGACTTCATGATGTGATCCTCTCTCAGGCGACCGGCGTCAGCAAGGTCCGTCCACTGAAATGAGCCGCGAGGTTGTCGCGAACCAGCTGACCCATGGCCTTGCGCGTCTCCACCGTGCCGCTGCCATGGTGCGGTTGCAGCACGACATTGGAAAGTTTTCCGAAGCGTTCGTCGATTCTCGGCTCGTTCCAGAACACGTCGAGCCCGGCGCCCTTGATCGCACCGGATTCCAACGCGGCGAGCAGCGCCGTTTCGTCGACCGTGCTGCCGCGCGCGATGTTGATCAGGATGCCGTCCGGCCCGAGCGCTGCCAGAACCTCTGCATTGACGATGTTTTTGGTGCCTTCGCCACCGGCCAGCGTCACCATCAGGAACTCGCTCCGACGCGCCAGCTCGACCAGATCGCCGACGAAGTCGTAAGGCAGCTCGTCGTGTTTGCGGGTGCCGAAATAGGCGATCTCGCAGTCGAACGCAGCCGTGCGCCGGGCCACCGCCTTGCCGATGCGGCCCATGCCGACAATGCCCAGCCTTTTTCCGTAGACGCGCGTGACCAGCGGCATGTTGGCCTTGCGCCAGCTGCCGTCGCGGACATAGGTGTCGGCCTGCGGAATCTGGCGCGCCACGGCGAGCAGCAGCCCGATGCCGATATCGGCCACATCCTCGGTCAACACATCAGGCGTGTTGGTGACGCGGATGCTGTTTTCCCTGGCGTAGGCCAGGTCGATGGCGTCGGTGCCCATACCGTAGCAGGAGACGATTTCGAGCTTCGGCAGTTTTGCCATCAGCGCAGCACTGGCGCCAAGTTCGCCGCGCGTCGCAATGGCGCGGATGGCATCCGCATGACTTGATATCAGCGCGTCCTTGTCTTCGGCCTGCCAAAGCTTGTGGACGCGATACTTCGCTTCGAGGTCTGCCATGTCCCAGTCCGGATAGGGGCCGGTCATCAATATGTCGGTCACTGCATCGTCTCCTCGCCAAGTGCATTTTTTTCATTGACTATGTTATCGATAACATTCATGTCAATAGGCACTGGCGGCGGCGCGGCGGAAATCGTATCCCGCTTCAGGGACATTCCTCGGGAGGAGCACTTGAGCAGTTCGTTGTTCGATTTGACCGGCATGCGGGCGTTGGTCACGGGGTCGGGGCAGGGCATCGGCCTGGCGCTGGCGGAGGGGCTGGCGCAGCACGGCGCCGAAATCGTGATTAACGGCCGCAGCGCAGAAAAAGTCAAAGCAGCCGCGGATGCGCTGGCGGCGAAGGGATACAAGGCCCATAGCGCCGTCTTCGACGTCACCGATCACGCGGCGGTAGCGGATGGCGTTGCCGAGATCGAGACGACGATCGGCGCCATTGACATCCTTATCAACAATGCCGGCATGCAGTTTCGCATGCCGCTCGAGGATTTCCCCGCCGACAAATGGGACGAGTTGCTGCGTACAAACATCTCAAGCGTGTTCTTCGTCGGGCAAGCGGTGGCGCGGCACATGATCCCGCGCAAGCGCGGCAAGATCATCAACATCGCTTCGGTGCAGAGCGAGTTGGCACGGACCAACATTGCGCCCTATACGGCCACGAAAGGCGCGGTGCGCAACCTGACGCGCGGCATGTGTGCCGACTGGGCCAAGCACGGGTTGCAGGTCAATTCCATCGCACCGGGCTACTTCAAGACGCCGCTCAACCAGGCGCTGGTCGACAATCCCGAATTTTCAGCCTGGTTGACCAACCGCACGCCGGCGGGACGCTGGGGCGACGTCGGCGAACTGGTCGGCGCGGCGGTGTTCCTAGCCGGACCGGCCTCATCCTTTGTCAATGGACACACGCTCTATGTCGACGGTGGCATCACGACCTGTCTTTGAATTCGCGCTCATCGTCGTGATGGGCGTCAGCGGCTGCGGCAAGACCAGGGTCGGTGTCGAAATCGCCGCGCGGCTTGGTCTTGCCTTCGTCGAAGGCGATACGCTGCATCCACGCAGCAATGTCGAAAAGATGTCGGCGGGCATCCCGCTTGCCGATGAGGATCGCTGGCCCTGGTTGGATCTGGTCGGTGCAGCTTTGCGCCAGGCGCGTGAGGAGGGCCGCGGGCTGATCGTCTCTTGCTCAGCGCTGAAGAAGTCCTATCGCGATCGGCTTCGCGATGCGGCGGGCGGGCCGCTGTTTTTCGTCTTCCTGGAGGGGTCGCGCGCGCTGCTGCAAGCCAGGCTCGCCGCACGCCGCGACCACTTCTTCCCGCCGGCGCTGCTCGACAGCCAGTTCGCCGCGCTGGAACATCCTGGCGAAGAGAAGCTGGTGGTCACCGTGGACGTCGACGCCCCGGTCGACAGCATTGCCGATGTGGCGTTGAAGGGCCTGGACGCCTTTGGGATCGCCCCTGCCAGGATCAAGGAAAGAGGCTCGTTGAGATGACACAAGCTGCAAGAGTCGCCGTTGTCGGCGCCGGCATCATGGGATCCGCAATCGCCACCCGCCTGATCGAGACCAAGCACGCGGTCACCGTGTTCGATCTGGACAAGGCAAAGGTTGCTGCCCTGACCGCGAAGGGTGCGTCTGCCGCAGCGTCGGTCGCCGAGGCAGTGCAAGCGAGCGACTTCGTCATCCTGAGCCTCAACCATGCCGATATCGTGCGTTCGGTGGTGTTCGGCGATGCCGGTGTCGCGGCAGCGGCATCGCCCGACAAGCTGCTGATCGACATGTCGTCGATTGACCCGGCCGACACCGCGCAAATGGCGAAGAAACTGGCGGCCGAGACGGGCATGAAATGGCTCGATTGTCCGCTTTCAGGCGGCGTTCCCGGCGCGCTGGCCGGCCGGCTGACCGTCATGGCGGGCGGCGAGGCGGCAGACTTCGAACACGCGCGTACGGTGATGCGGCATCTCTGCGCCAACTACACGCTGATGGGGCCGAGCGGGGCAGGGCAGACCACCAAGCTGATCAACCAGCTTTTCTGCGCGGTGCTGTTCCAGGCTGTTGCTGAAGCCGTGAAACTCGCCGAAGCCGGCGGCGTCGATCCGAAGGCAATCCCGGCGGCACTCAAGGGCGGACGCGCCGATTCCAGCATCATGCAGGAGTTCATGGCGAAGTTTGCCGCTCGCGATTTTTCAGCGACCGGTCGCATCGACAACATGCTCAAGGACCTGGATTCGCTGCAGGCCTTTGCGCTGAAGACCAAGACGCCGATGCCGATGACCGGGCAGGTGGTCGAGATCCACCGCCTGCTCTGCGCGGCTGGATTGGGGCCAGGGGATTCTGCCGAAATGATGCGCCTGCTCGACGGCAAGACCAGCTAAGCTAAGTGCCAAATTTGTCGCTTGACGCTCAGAAATGTTATCGATAACATCATTTGGCGATCTCGGGAGGAACGCTTTGTGACTGAGGAAAAACTGATCGAGTTCAAGTCGATTACCAAGGAGTTCGGCGGCACCCGCGCGCTCTCCGACGTGTCGCTCGATCTGCACAAGGGCGAGATCCTGGCACTGCTCGGCGAGAATGGCGCCGGCAAGTCGACGCTGATCAAGACGCTCGCCGGCATCTACCGTCCCGATGGCGGCAGCATCCTGTTTCGCGGCGAGCCCTATCACCACCGCCCGCCGCGGCCGAACCAGCGCCAATCCGTCGCCTTCATTCACCAGGATCTCGGCCTGATCGAATGGATGACGGTCGGCGAAAATGTCGGCCTCGCCCAGGGATTTTCGCTGCGCTCGGGCCTTATCGACTGGCGCTCTACGGAAGAGCGGGCACGCGAGGCGCTGAAGCTGGTCGGTTGCGATTTCGATCCGACGACGCGTGTCCAGGATCTGACGCGCGCCGAAAAATCCCTGGTCGCCATCGCCCGTGCGCTGGCCACAGAAGCCGATGTGCTGGTGCTCGACGAACCGACCGCCAGCCTTCCGGCCGACGAGGTCGACCGCCTGTTCGACGCCATCCGCCCGCTCAAGCAGCGCGGCGTCGGCATGATCTATGTCTCGCATCGCCTCGACGAGATTTTTCGCATTGCCGACCGCGTTGCCGTGTTGCGCGACGGCAGGCTGGTCGGCCACAAGAAGGTCGCCGACACCAAGCCGGACGAGCTGGTCGAGACGATCGTCGGCCGTCCGGTGAGCCAGGTCTTCAGCAAGGCTGAGACGCAGGCGGGCGAGACGGTGTGCGCTGTCCGTGACCTGGTCTGCGCCGGCGCCGGCCCGGTGTCGTTCGACGTGCGCAAGGGCGAGTTGCTCGGCCTTGTCGGCCTGCGCGGCGCCGGGCAGGAACTGGTCGGCAGGGCGCTGTTCGGCTGCCAGGCCTTTTCCGGTGCAGTGACGATCAGTGGCGCTACGCCCGATCTGTCGAGCCCGATCGCGGCAATGTCGGCCGGCGTCGGCCTCATCGCCCGCGACCGGACTGAGGAATCGATCGCCGCCTCCTTGTCGATCCGCGAAAACAGCTTTCTCAATCCCGGCGCCGGCAAGCGCGGCCTGTTCTCGTTCTTGGCGCCTCACAAGGAGGCCGCCTTGGCGCAAGTGATCGGCGGCTCGGTCGGGTTGCGGCCCAACGATCCCAACCTGCCGATCGAGGCGCTTTCTGGCGGCAACCAGCAAAAGGTGGTCGTCGGGCGTTGGCTCCACACGGGCCGCACCTTGCTGATAGCCGAGGATCCGACTGCCGGCGTCGATGTCGGCGCCAAGGCGGAGATCTACCGGCTGATCGGACGCGCGCTCGAAGCCGGCCTCGCCGTCGTCGTCGTGTCGACCGATTTCGAGGAGATCGCCTATATCTGCCATCGCGCCTTGGTGTTTTCGCGCGGCCGGATCGCGCGCGAACTCACCGGCAACGACCTGACCACATCCGCCGTGATCACTGCGGCATCGGCTTCCGAAGCCGCCTGATTTTTCTGGGAGCGAACCCATGCAATCGATCGAATCCAGCGCACTCGAACCGACCCGTGGCGAAATGGCGGGTTTGCCCTTGGGGCAGAAGATCATCCGCCTGCTGCCGGTCTACGGACTGGTGATCCTGACGGCGCTGCTGATCCTTTTGTTTTCGATCCTGCTGCCGAACACGTTTCCGACATTGCTCAATTTGCGCTCGATCATCTCCGACAAGGCGATCATCGCGTTGCTGTCGCTGGCGGCGATGATCCCGATGGCGTCGGGTCGCATCGACCTCACCGTCGGCTACGGCATCGTGCTGTGGCACATCCTGGCCATCAGCCTGCAGACCATGTTCGGCGTTCCGTGGCCGCTGGCGGTGATCATCGTGCTGCTGCTCGGCGCCGCGACCGGCTTCCTCAATGGACTGCTGGTCGAAGTCGCCCGCATCGACTCCTTCATCGCCACGCTCGGCACCGGCACCGTGCTCTATGCTCTGGCGCTCTGGCACACTGGCGGCCGGCAAGTGGTTGGCGTGCTGCCGAACGGGTTCTATGCGCTGAACGGCACGATGGTGTTCGGGTTGCCGATCACCGGCCTCTATGTCTTCGCAATTGCCGTCGCGCTGTGGATCATCCTCGAATATCTGCCGATCGGCCGCTACGTCTATGCCATCGGCGCCAATCCGAAGGCTGCTGCGCTGAACGGCATTCCGGTGCGCCGCTTCGTCATCGGCGCCTTCATCTCGTCGGGTTTCCTGACGGCGCTGACAGGCGTGCTGCTTGCCTCCAAGCTGCGCATCGGCCAGGCCAGCGTCGGGCTGGAATATCTGCTGCCGGCGCTCGTCGGCGCCTTTCTTGGTTCAACAACCATCAAGCCCGGGCGCGTCAATGTCTGGGGCACGATGACCGGCGTCATCATCCTGGCGGTCGGCATTTCCGGCATCCAGCAGTTCGGCGGCTCGTTCTTCGTCGAACCGCTGTTCAACGGCGTGACGCTGCTCGTCGCCATTGGCATCGCCGGCTACGCCCAGCGCAAGCGCGGCGCGGCGCACAGGGGCAGGACCAAGACCGACGCGCAGTCCTCGAAGTGACCTGCCGAACCCTTCCGGGAACAATGGAATGAGCGACTACGAGATTTTGGACGATCGCTTCCGAAAGCTGACGATCGGGCATGCCAAGCTCGAACGGCTGTGGACCGGCAGCCGCTGGGCCGAGGGGCCGGTCTATGTTCCCTCAGCAAGGCATTTGCTGTGGTCTGACATCCCCAACGACCGGTTGCTGCGCTACGACGAAAGCGACGGCTCGGTCAGTGTTTTCGAAGCCAGTTGCAACAACCAGAACGGTCACACGCTCGATGGTGAAGGCCGTGTCGTCGCTTGCGAGCATCGCGGCCGGCGCATTTCGCGCCTCGAGCATGATGGGCGTTGGCAGCCGCTTGTCGAAACCATCGACGGCAAGCGGTTCAATTCGCCGAACGATGTGGTGGTCAAATCCGATGGGACGATCTGGTTCACCGACCCGGTCTACGGCATCGACAGCCATTACGAAGGCATGATTGCCCGGCCGGAGATCGGCGGGTCCCATGTCTACCGGTTCGACGAAGTTACCGGTGAGGTGGGTGCGGTCATCATCGATCTTGCGCAGCCGAACGGGCTGGCTTTTTCGCCCGACGAGACCATCCTCTACGTGTCGGATACCGGCGCAAGCCATGTGCCCGGCCTGCCGCGTGCGATCAAGAGCTATGACGTCACCGCGGATGGCCGCTCGCTGCGGTCGCGCGGCACCCTGGCCGAATGCGAGGCAGGATTCTTCGACGGGTTCCGCGTCGATCGCGATGGCAACATCTGGGCCTCTAGCGCCGATGCGGTTCGCGCCTACGCGCCGGACGGGACGCTGATCGGGCGTATTCTGATTCCCGAAATCGTCTCCAATTTGTGCTTCGGCGGTCCGAAGCGCAACCGCCTCTACATCACCGCCCAGACGTCGCTCTATGCCATCTATGTCAACGCGCATCCCGCCGGTTTGGGCCCGGTGGCTGGGCATATCAGCCAGTGACCCGGCGCGAAGTCGAGTTCCGGAAGACCAAATTTTTTTGAAACCAAGGGAGGTACCAACATGCAACGCAGAACATTTTTGAAATCATCCGTCGCCTTGATGGCCATCACAATCGCTGCTCCGGTCCTGTTCGCCGGCCAGGCACGGGCGGATGCGATGGCCGACGCCATGGCGGTGGTCGAAAAATATGCACAGAAGGTCACCGCCTGGGACGGCCCGACCACCGGTCCCAAGGCGCAGCAAGGCAAGACGATCGTCGTGCTCGCCGGCGACCTCAAGAACGGCGGCATTCTGGGCGTCACCAATGGCGTCGAGGAAGCGGCCAAGGCGATCGGCTGGGAGGTCAAGGTGATCGACGGCGCCGGCTCGATCGGCGGCCGCACCGCTGCTTTCGGCCAGGCCATGGCGCTGAAGCCGAATGGCATCGTCATCAACGGCTTTGACGCGGTCGAGCAGGCGCCGGCGCTGGAACAGGCGAAGGCCGCGGGTATCCCGTTGGTCTCCTGGCATGCCGGACCGGTGATCGGGCCCGACGAGAAGAACGGTGTGTTCGCCAACGTCTCGACTGACGCCATGCAAGTTTCCACGGCCGCGGCCGACTGGGCCTATGCCGATGCCAAGGGCAAGCCCGGCGTCGTCATCTTCACTGATTCGACCTACGCCATTGCGATCGCCAAGGCCGACAAGATGAAGGCGGAGATCGAGCGGCTGGGCGGCAAGGTGCTCGAATATGTCGACACGCCGATCGCCGAGACCTCGCAGCGCATGCCGCAGCTCACCACCTCGCTGTTGCAGAAATACGGCGATGCCTGGACGCATTCGCTGGCGATCAACGACCTCTATTTCGACTTCATGGGGCCTTCGCTTGCCGCCGCCGGCAAAGCCGGAACCGACGCACCGATCAATGTCGCCGCCGGCGACGGTTCGGAATCGGCCTATCAGCGCATCCGCGCCGGCCAGTTCCAGAAGGTGACGGTCGCCGAACCGCTCAACCTGCAGGGCTGGCAACTGGTCGACGAATTGAACCGCGCCATCGCCGGCGAAAAATGGTCGGGCTACCTGTCGCCGCTGCATGTGGTGACGGCCGACAATGTCGAGTTCGACGGCGGCCCGAAGAATGCCTTTGACCCAGAGAACGGCTACCGCGACCAGTACAAGAAAATCTGGGGCAAATAGATGCAAGAAGGCGGGCGTATCACCTGATGCGCCCGCAAAGCCGACAGACATCTCAAGCGCACAAAGTCAGGAAAGCCTGCCATGATCATTCGCTACGCCCTCTTCGAAGGTGAAATCCATCCCGGACAAGAGAGCGAATTCCGGCGCTTCGTCAGGGACAGGCTGGTGCCGCTGTGGACGCAGTTTCCCGGCGCCGAGGAAGTGCGCGTTCTCGACGGCACGGTGCGCGACGAAGGTGCGCCCACCTACGCGATGGCGCTGGCAATTCGTTATCCCGACATGGACGCCTGCAGCCGGGCGCTTCAATCCGACGTAAGATTTCAAAGTCGGGAGGTCACCGGTGAACTGCTGAAGATGTTCACCGGCCGCGTGCATCACCATGTTTTCGAGGCAAATGAGTACGCACCGGTCTGGTTGGGATCTTGATCGGCAACGCTCCCATTGCTGCGATCGGCGAAGGCCGGTATCGGTGGTTGCGTATTCATGATTTGAACCTGCGGACCAGACGTCCCCCATTGGTTGCGGAACCATACGGAACGATGCGGGAAGATGTCTGATTTTGACCCACGAAAAACTCAACAAAATCAACGCTTTTGATATACCCTCCGGGCCCACCATTATCGTTATTTATCAATACTTTAGAAGGTGGTTCGCCACGAGGTTCGCCAACAGGTTCGCCAAGCATCGGCTTGCGCGTCACGAGACGCACGACTCGATCCATCCTCTGGACCGCGCGCAGATGGCGGGCTTCGGCTCACGGTGGAACTACCCACCGCGCCACCGGACACCCGAGCGCCTTGGCGCAGTCCTTCTTCGTTATGACGTTTCGTGCCCAGACGCTCCTGGTAACATTGGCGACCTTCGTCGGCTTGCAAGGCGTTTCGCTGATGTTGCGGCCCGTGCCGGGCGGAGAGGTGTCGTATGACATCCTTAAGCTGATTACATCGGGCCTTTTCGGTGTGCCTTGGGCATTCATATTTGCCGCAATTGCCATAGCCGCGCTTGAGTTCGTGAATTTGAGAACGTCATTCGGCCGTTCGTTGCGCGCGGTCGGATCGCACTCGGAGATCGCTGCCCAATATGGCGTTCGCAATTCGCGTATCGTGGCGGCAGGATCCGTGATTGTCGGCGGACTCACCGGGATAGCCGGAATCTTTCTGACGGCGGAAATAGGGATCGGTTCGCCAAATGTAGGAGTGGAATACACGCTGCTCAGTCTGGCGGCGGTTGCCGTGGGCGGCGCGAAGATCGGCGGAGGTTCCGGCTCCTACGTGAACACGCTCCTCAGCGCATACTCCTTCAGATGACCTATACCGCTTCGCCGCAGCGAGAGGGTATCGGGCAACGATCTGAATTTTGCCTTCTCTGTCTGCCGGACCAGTTTCGATCGTGCTTGCTGTTGAAGTGCCAGCCGGATCGAGGCAGGCGACTGCTACAGCACGGCAGGGCGACAGATGAAAAAACGCCCCCGTTGAAGCGCATGATAGGCCGGTCGGTGCCCCAAGGCGTGTCACCTCCGAGGCCTGCGCGATGCGTCGGGTCTTGATGTCAAAATGGCGCCAAAATCGTTGGCGATCAAATTCAACCTGCCCTCTTTGGGCTGGCATTGAATGGAGGTTAGCAATGATCCGCAAAGTCGCAATCACCAGCGCTCTTATCGCCATTTTCAGCATCCCTGCATTTGCAGCCACGGAGTACTGGGTGGCTAAGGATGCGGCGACCAAGAAGTGTGAGGTGGTGACCAAAAAACCGGACGGCACAAAACTGACCGATGCCGGCAATAAGACGTATACAAGCAAGGCCAATGCCGACAAGGCGTTGAAGGAACTGGCTGCTTGCAAATGAACTGACAGGCTAGTGTAGGTCGCCCCCTCCACCTTCTCACGGGCGGCCTACACTGTCGGCCAATAGTCGTCTTGGCAGTCTTTCAGGAATAAGGGCTCGAAGCTGGCAAGACACTTGCAGCGACGGCCTCGCGAATTGTCATGCCAACGACACGCCGTTGTTGGGCGAGGCTGTCCAAATCTGCGTGCATCCTCAAGGACCCACGACAGGACGGGGGTCTGCCGCGGGCCGACTGCCAAAGATCAGGCCGCCGCGCTTTCAATGCGCTTGGACGCCGCCTTCTTGTCGGTCTCGACATTGATCGCGATGCGGCGCGGCTTCATCTCCTCGGGAATTTCTTTCTTGAGGTCGATAGTCAGCAGACCGTTTTCGAGCTTTGCCCCGACAATGGTCACATGATCGGCTAGTTCGAAGCGGCGCACGAACGATCTCAACGCCAGGCCATGATGGAGGTAGTGAACCTCGTCGTTCTCTGTCTTGGCGCCCTCGATCACGAGCATATTTGGCTCCTGCGTGATCGTAAGCTCATCTTCCCCGAAACCGGCGACCGCGAGGACAATGCGGTAGGTGTCTTCGCCGAGCTTGGCGATATCATAGGGCGGCCAATTGTCCGCGTTCTGTGGCGGGCTGGCGTTTTCGAGCAGGTTGAAGATGCGGTCAAAGCCGATGCTCGACCGATAGAAGGGGGAAAAGTCCAGGTTCGTTCTCATAGCTACATCCTCCTTGGAGCAACATAGGTACGAGGGAACGCCAAGAAGCATGGCGCTCCCTGACACATCGGTCCCTTGTGTGGCGACCGACGAGAAATGAGTTGGGAATTGACTTCCGCGGCGTCAAGAGGGACCGCCAAGGCAGTTTCGCGACCGCCTTCGAAATGGCTGGTGGCAAGCGCTCCATCGAATACCCATCTGCTTCGCAGGTATTTCGAACGGAGGAAAAGGATGCCCATGACACGCCAAGAGGTTGTCTCGGTCCTCGGACCCGTGGACAACGCGACGATTGCGGAAATCATAGCGTCCGGTGCCTCGCTTGAGCAGTTGAGAGAGGCATGGGCCTGGGCCTTCGGTGACGAGGCGTTGATGAGCCGGGGACGACCGCTGCCGGGAACAAGGGTGGCAGCGCTGATCGACCTGATCGACCCCGACGACGAAGCCGACCTGGTGGGTCCGGCCCAAGGGGACCCGGGCGCCGGCCATTGAATGGTGAAGATGCCGTCTATGGCTTCCCATTCAGGCAGACGCGCTCTTTCGTGCGATCTGCTTGGCAAATGTTTGTGCCGAAGGAAGTTATCCGAAATCTAAACAGGCAACAGTAAGGGGCTTGGCTTTCCCGCGCCGTTGCCCCCCATGACGCGCCACTCTGATGCTGCGGCGGCAGATTACCGCCGCAGTGAATTCAGCCGTCACTTTCCATAAGATGGTCTGCATTGCCGATCTTCGGCCCTGTCATCCACGGCGGCGCTACGGGCACGTCCTCGATGACACCGACCCTGCGTGCCCAAGTCGTAAAGGCCTTGTTCGCCGCCTCGACAGACTTCCGACCATCGTAGGCGGAATAGCATGCATCAGACGCTGCTGCGTGGAGGAGGCCGCGCCTTTCAACCGGCCATTCTTCGAGAAACTCTATCGCATCCATGACACAGCCGATCTTTTGGACACCGTAGCCGTCGTCTCTGACGAAAACCGGCTGTTTGAACGTTGCACCTTCCATTAGTGACCTCCCTTCAAACCGTGGGTAACTGATCCCTGCCTCACGTGTGCGGCGACGATGTCAGTTCCCGACAAACCCATGCCGGCGAGCTTGGCACAACCAGGACGGAACCGGCATCTTCAAAGAAAATCGTTTCCATGCGATCCTTCCGCTCCTGTTCGACATCCGGCAAGCGCACTCGGCACGTAGGAAAAAGATTGGAAACACGTCTTTTCAGTTCAAGAGGAGCTGGCGAGACGAACGGCACCTTTATGAATCGGATGCCGGCAACTACAAAGGAGCCTGTCCTGTTGCCGCTTGGCGGGTCCGGCCTGGGTCCGGCTATTGAACTGTGAAGATGCCGCCGACGGCCTTCCATTCGGAAGGCCGGATCAGGCGGTGATGGGCGACGCGCACGGAATGCAGCGCGCCTTCGAGTTCGCGCTCCCAGTAATTCAGAAACCCTTTCAGGGTGGGGAATTCCGGTGCGAGATCGTATTCCTGCCAAACGTAGAGCTGCAAAAGGCTTGGATGATCGGGGAGATGATAGTGGATCTCCGCAGTCGTGAGACCGTAGCCCTCCATCTGCAGTCGGAATTCCCTGCTGACCATGCGTCTCTCCTATCGCGCGCGTTCAGGCATCAAGTCCTTGCGGGCGTTCTCTGGCCCGCCATTCCTCGAGGTCACAGCCTACCTCGGCGCGACTATCGTCCAGTCGGCGAAGTGCGTCCATGACGGCGTCAAACGTCACCGGGCTCGCAGCACCCGGTGGCTTTCGCAGCGCAGGCATGGAAACGACGGCGCAAGCATCAGAAGCCCATGAGGCAAGAATGGCGCGCTTTTCCTGAGGGTCGAGCGTGCGGTCGCCCACCACCTCATCGGGGTGACTAAAGTGCCGCGCCGGAAACAGCAGGCGGTCAAGCGAAGGATCAGAGGTTTCAGGGGCGATCGAGGGGATGTTTTTTGGGAAAGTTCGTTCCATCGACAAGTCTCCGCTTCCTAACAATCTCCTTGGCATCTTGTGGTGCAGGAGGCCCCCTACGGGACCCCAGCGCCAAAAAATTTCGTGGAGCTCGAATCGAATTTCAAGACCTAAAAATCATGCACCCTGGCGAAAATAGCTGCATGAATTCATGCCGCTAGCACTCTCACACGCCGAGTGCCAAAATTTTTCCGGCGAGCCCTTGAAACTCGAAAATTCCAAAACTAGCTCGATATGCGCGCGATGCCTGAGAAGGGGTCGCGACGCCCTGCACCGGCCCGATATTGCCGGTCCGGTGTGGAGGAACCTCAAAAATCTGTTTGTCCTGAAGGAGAACGACATGACGTTCCGTCCATTGCACGATCGTATCCTGGTTCGCCGCATCGAGGCCGAAGAGAAGACGGCCGGCGGTATCATCATCCCCGACACTGCCAAGGAGAAGCCGCAGGAGGGCGAAGTCATCGCCGTCGGCCCGGGTGCGCGCGACGAGAGCGGCAAGCTCACGCCGCTCGATGTCAAGGCCGGCGACCGCATCCTGTTCGGCAAATGGTCCGGCACCGAGATCAAGCTCAACGGTGAGGACCTGCTGATCATGAAGGAAAGCGACGTGATGGGCGTGATCGAGCAGACCGCGGCGGTCAAGAAGGCCGCCTGACCGAGGCTCCAACCGCAATCCAGTCAATGAAGCTGCCTATTGAAGGAGTGATCCAATGGCTGCCAAGGAAGTGAAATTTCATTCCGACGCCCGTGAGCGCATGCTGCGCGGCGTCAACATCCTCGCCGACGCGGTGAAGGTGACGCTCGGCCCCAAGGGCCGCAACGTCGTCATCGACAAGTCGTTCGGCGCCCCGCGCATCACCAAGGACGGCGTCACCGTCGCCAAGGAAATCGAGCTTGAGGACAAGTTCGAGAACATGGGCGCGCAGATGGTCCGCGAAGTCGCTTCGAAGACCAACGACATCGCCGGGGACGGCACCACGACCGCGACCGTTCTCGCGCAGGCGATCGTCAAGGAAGGCGCCAAGGCCGTTGCCTCGGGGATGAACCCGATGGACCTGAAGCGAGGCATCGACAAGGCCGTCGAGGCGATTGTCCAGGAGTTGAAGACCAACGCCCGCAAGGTGACCAGAAATGACGAGATCGCCCAGGTCGGCACCATCTCGGCCAATGGCGATGCCGAGATCGGCCGCTTCCTTGCGGAAGCGATGCAGAAGGTCGGCAATGAGGGCGTCATCACCGTCGAGGAAGCGAAAACCGCGGAAACGGAGCTGGAAGTCGTCGAAGGCATGCAGTTCGACCGTGGCTACCTCAGCCCCTACTTCATCACCAACCAGGACAAGATGCGCGTGGAGCTGGAAGAGCCCTATGTGCTGATCCACGAGAAGAAGCTGTCCAATCTGCAGGCGCTGCTTCCGGTGCTGGAGGCTGTTGTGCAGTCGTCCAAACCGCTGCTGATCATCGCCGAGGATGTCGAGGGCGAGGCGTTGGCGACGCTGGTCGTCAACAAGCTGCGCGGTGGCCTCAAAGTCGCCGCCGTCAAGGCGCCCGGCTTCGGCGACCGCCGCAAGGCGATGCTGGAGGACATTGCCATTCTAACCGGCGGCACCGCGATCTCGGAAGATCTCGGCATCAAGCTTGAGAATGTCACGCTCAACATGCTGGGCCGCGCCAAGAAGGTGTCGATCGAGAAGGAGAACACCACCATCGTCGACGGCGCCGGTTCGAAGGACGAGATCCAGGGCCGCGTCAGTCAGATCAAGGCGCAGATCGAGGAGACCACCTCCGACTACGACAAGGAAAAGCTGCAGGAGCGGCTGGCAAAGCTCGCCGGCGGCGTCGCCGTCATCCGCGTCGGCGGCTCGACCGAGGTCGAGGTCAAGGAACGCAAGGATCGTGTCGACGATGCCATGCATGCGACGCGCGCTGCGGTCGAGGAAGGTGTGTTGCCAGGTGGCGGCGTGGCGCTTCTGCGCGCCGCCAAGGCACTGGACGGCGTGCAGGCCGAGAATGAGGACCAGAAACACGGTATCGAGATCGTGCGCCGCGCGATCGAGGCTCCCGTGCGCCAGATCGCCGAGAACGCCGGCGCGGAAGGCTCGATCATCGTCGGCAAGCTGCGTGAGAAGCCGGAGTTCGGCTGGGGCTGGAACGCACAAACCAACGCGTTCGGCGACCTCTACAACGAGGGCGTCATCGATCCGGTGAAGGTGGTGCGGACCGCACTCCAGGATGCGGCATCGGTTGCCGGCCTGCTGGTAACGACGGAAGCGATGGTTGCCGAGAAGCCGAAGAAGGAACCCGCCGTTCCGGCAATGCCGGCTGGTGGCATGGACTTCTGATGCTAACGGCTGTGTCCGCGCCCGGTGGGCGCGGACACCCTGACAAATGGGTAGAGCCATGAACGTGATGAACTTGAACGTAATCCCCTCGCCGTCGCGTGCGGCCACCGATCTGAACTACGAAGCAGACCTGAAGGTTGCGCTTGACCCGATACTGGTCGAGTTGCTCGACAGAGCAGAGGCAGCGGGTTGGGACCGGCGCAAAGCGGCATACACGGTGATGTTTCTGGCTGCGCGGAATCTTACCGACAGCAAAGGCCCTCCTGGAAACGGGAGTTCGGCAGGCTAAGGCGCGACGCACGCAATCTATCGCGCACGCGCCGTGGGAACGGCTTCCGATCGACTGAGCCAATCACGTGAAACGGAGGAAAACATGGAACACAATCAATTTCAGCATCCCGTGAGGGTGCTCGTGGGTCTTGGGTTTCCGACCAACATTCAAAGCGTGAAAGACGCCTTTGTCCTGCTGAATGAATGGCCGCCATCGAAGCGAAACCCTGCTCATGGCGTCGCGCTCAATGCCTGTCGGGCAGCCCTCGCCGGCGAGGTGGATGCCGAAACCGCTCGCAGCACTTTCGTTGCCTTCGCCCGCCGCATGGATCTGCTTGCACCGGACGCAGGCGACATCGTCGCGGCCAAGGCAGTCGGCGCTTTCGGAGCCGCTTCGACGGGCCCCTACAACAAGTCGATGTAATCGGTCCGTGGCTATGAGGGATATTCGATTTTCCGAACCAGTGAGACTGCGAGCTACGTTGCAATCAGGTTCCAGAGACGGTCATCCTGCAATTGGCGCCGGCAAGGCGTCATAACCTCGTGGACATAGGCTTCGGCGTCAGCGCACTCGCAACCCTCAATCAAATCCCTAGAATGCTTGAGCGCGGCAGGATAGTCGGCACCGCCTTCAGCCCGGGTTTCCCGCTCGTCCGCCCGCAGCTTGTGTGCCAGCCTGCGCTGAGGCCGATGCGTAGGGCAGGTAATACCCGTCGAGCCGCAAAGCTATCGACGGGGTTTCCAAGCGATTTGTCGGCATCCAAACGGGCCATGAACTCCAGCAGCAGCGGCATAACTTCGATGTGCAATGTTTCCCGGGGGCAGGAAAAACAGCAACCTACCAAAATTCACTCAGCTTAGACTGCTCGCACGTCGATTCGATGCTGTAGCCAACATAACTCAGCTTGTGTGGTCAACGATTGGGTCGTGGAGTGCAGCGAGCCAATGGGCCATCGCACCAAGATCTCCATCGACCCGGATCCGGCCCTGGCGCATAGCCCGGTCGCGAAAAGCTTGATACGCCGGATCGACGGCGTGAAGCAGGTTCAGCTCGCGGGCCGCAGCGGCGCATAGCTCGATCGTCACGTCGCCCCGTTCGTCCTTGTCAACGCCTATTCGGAACGCTGGCACCCCGTTTACAATGTCAAAACGAATGCCTTGAATACGCCCGTCCGGCAGTGTCGCGCCGTCGACATAGCGCTCCACGAGCGACCAATTCAGGTCGGGCGCGAGGCCTGCTCGAACTGTGGCGGCGCACATCAATGTGCCGACCATTTCGAACCATGCCATGGTACCGTGAGAGAATTTCGGCGAGGCGCTCATGCCAGTTGACCTCGTGCCACCGTCAGGACGATCTTGCCGCGAATATGACCGGCGGCAGCGCGCTCGTGGGCCTTGCGGGCCTCGGCCAGGGTGAAGATGCTGTCAACTCCAACGCGGATCAGGCCGCTGTCCAGTAGCGGCACAATCTCTGCAAGCTGCGCGCCGTTCGAACGGACCTGAGTCGTGGAGACGGTGACGCCTAGCCGCTTGGCTTCGTCGCTGCCGTCGAAGCCAAGCGGGAAGATGGGGTAAAGCGCGCCGCCCCGTTTCAGCGTTGGCAGGAAGCGGGCCGTCGCCGGGCCGCCGACCGCATCGACGACGAGGTCCACGTCGCCCACCACTTCCTCGGGCTTGACCTTCACGTAGTCGATGAAATGATCGGCGCCGAGGTCGCGGAGGAACGTCTCGTGGCCACCGGACGCCACAGCGATCACTCGCGCTTCGCGCCATTTCGCTAGCTGAACCACAAGATGGCCGACTCCCCCTGCCGCGCCGTTGACCAGCACCGTCTTTCCCGCGAGCGGGACCGGCTCGTGCTGGTGCGGCTGGAGCGGATTGGGCTCGTTGTGCCCGAGGTCGATCAGAAACTGCCATGCGGTGAGCACCGACATCGGCGCGCCCGCCGCGTGAACATGGTCGATGCCGGAGGGTTTCAGAGCAAGTTCCGTCGCCGGCACTGCGACGTATTCCGCATAGGCGCTGCTCTCACCAGCCAGCCCGGCGGGGAAGCGCACCATCGCATAGACTTCGTCGCCGGCCGCGAAGCCCCGCACGTCGTCGGCGACCGCGTCGACGACACCTGAGACATCGGTGCCTGGCACGATCGGGAACGAAACCTTGGGCTGCCATTCAGGCGGGAGCATCTTATAGCCCTCGCGCAGGTACCAGTCGGGCGGGTTGAGGCCGACGGCATGAACGCGCACTAGCACCTCTCCGGATTTGAGCGCCGGTTTTGGAGCATCCTCGTAGATCAGTTGTTCAGGGCCACCGAACGCGTGCAGGCGAACCGCTTTCATTATTTTGGTCATGGGAACTCTCCACCGAATGCAATCACAGGACGTCGACATAAAGGCTCGACTCCAAGTTGATAATTGCGGTCCGATTTGATTTAATTGTTCCATGAAGGAACAAGTTGCGCTGGATCGGCTGACGGGTTTGATTGCTTTCGCCCGAGCCGGATCGTTAGGGAGCTTCACTGCGGCTGCCCGCTCGCTTGGAATTTCCCCGTCCGCTGTCAGCAAGAGTGTCCAGCGCCTCGAACAGCAACTGGGCGTTTCCTTGTTTACCCGGACTACCCGGTCCCTCACGCTGACGCCCGAGGGCCGGGAGCTGCATGAGCGGGCTGTAAGGCTGTTGCGTGACGCGGAGGAGATCGAACAGGTCGCTAAAGCCGTTCGCGCTGAGCCGACCGGCACCTTGCGGATTGCAGTGTCGCTCCCGATCGGGCTCCATCTGGTCGCGCCCGCCTTGCCCGCCTTCCGCAAGCTTCACCCAAAGGTGAGCATCGACCTTCGAATTGACGACCGGCTGGTCGACATCGTCGAACAGGGCATTGATATCGCGGTTCGCATCGGAGAACTCGCGGACTCTCGTTTGTTGTCCCGCCGGCTTTCCCCGTTGCGGCTTTGCGCGTACGCCGCGCCAGCCTATCTGGCGGCGCGGGGCACGCCGACGCATCCGGACGAATTGGAAGCACACGACACGGTCAATCTCAGGTATCAGAGCAGCGGCCAGGCCTTCCGCTGGCCCTTTCGGATGGGCGAGCGCGAAATCGAGATTGTGCCAACGTCAAGCATCATCGTCGACGCCAGCGAAGCGGTGATGGCGATCCTGGTCGCCGGCGGCGGTATCGGCATCAGCGCAACTTTCGTCGCCGCCCCCTACGTCGCGCGGGGCGAACTGGCCATAGTACTCGGCGACTTTGCCGTTGAGCGCGACAACATCACCGCGCTGTGGCCGTCGAGTCGGCGAACCAACCCGGCCGTGCGGGCCTTCCTCGAGCATCTGCGCGAGACTGCAGGGGTCAGTCTAGCGGTGTAGCCGGCAATCACGCCATGTGGGCGAGTTCATCCAAATCGCCGGCGAAATGCTGGGCGATGGCAGCCCGATCACCGGCCGGGACGCGAGGGCAACGCGTTCACACAGCGCTTCCGGCAGCGCTGTGGCGTGGCAGGAAGATCACGGGTGCCATCAACGAGACGGAGAAAATCGACAAACGAGCCCAAACCATTTCACCCCAAAAGCAATTCCGGGCTTGGGGATATAGCGGCATCTCGGATTTCGGGAGTATCGAGCAGAAATCGGAGTTGGAGAAGCTCCATCCGATTACGAACTCACGTCACCATTAGTTCACGCGTCGGTAGAGCCGCTTGCGCATCCATTCGGATGCCTTACTCGGTCGGGGTGATGCCGGTGTGCCAGCGAAACACCCGGCTGAAATGCCCGGCATTGCCGCAGCGCGGCGATAGGCGATCTATTACATGTGGTCACGCGGGATGCGGGAATTGCGCTCGCGCTCAAACACCTTGCGGCCGTCATCCAGTGCTTCGATCCGTTGCGACACCACCCATTCGGTCGCCGTGCAGGAGAGATGCGTGGTGCAATGGCTCTGTGTTCGCCAGCCTTCCCGCTCGGCATGGCACGTCCAGCGGATCTCTGCCGTCAGCGATAGCGGGTTATCGGGCGCTGTCGACCATACCTCCTGCCGGATGTCGCGCGTGCAAAAGCCGTTGCCCGGATGGCGGCTAAGACCTGTATCCTCGTGCACCCGGTAGCGCGTCACGCCATTTTGCAGATCGCGTTCAACAGAGCGGCCCGACGATCCGTCCGTCAAAACCACGTAACGGGGCAGCGGATCGGGATTGGATGGCTGCGGGATTTCGACCCTGCGATGCTCGCCAAGCGGTGGCAGCTCCAATCGCAGCGTGGCAAGATCGATCGTCAGCGTCGCGTCGCAGGGCGGCGGCAGGATCGTCGGCCAATAGGCGCTCGACAAGGACAGACGCAGACGGTGGCCGGGCGCAAAACGGTAGCCGCACGCATCGAGCACCAACTCGATTTCGACCGTCTCGCCCGGCTTCAGAGGCTGTGGTTCGGCATTGCCGCTGCGATGCGCTAGATTGAGCACACCGTAGCTGACGCGCGTCGCCACACCGTCGGGATGGACGTCGACGAGCCTGATGGCAAGGTTGGCAAAGGTGGCATCACTGGAAAGCGACAACTTTGCGAGCGGCTGGCCAAACACGACGCATTCCTCGGCAAGGACGGCGCTGTCGAAGGTGATCGATCCAGCATCGTCGATACGCTGGTCGCCGGCCATTTCCGAATCCGGCTTCAGCGCGAAGAACTCTCCCGCAGCGGTGCCCGTATCCTGAGGAGAGTGCAGGAGGGTATTTCCTTCAGCACGCGATGAATTACCCCGACCAAGCCTGCCCGAGGCGTCCAGGCTAAGGACGAGTGTGTCGGGAACGTTCCATCTGTCCATGGCAACCCAATAGCCCGGGTCGGTCTCGCGCCGGCGGCCGGGTCGCGGCCCGTCCAGGATATAAGCACGCAGCCTCGGCGTATTCTCCACCTCGTTGTCTTCTGCGCACAGCCAATGCCGCCACCATGAAATTGCCTCGGCATGAAAATCGACGCGGGGCTTCGGATAGGCGAAATGCGGATACTTGTGAACCCATGGACCGATCAGGCCCCAGGCCATTTCCGGCATCCCGGCGACCGCCTTCAAGGGCGTGTTGCGGTAGCCGTCGGCCCATCCGGCAATCACCAGTGCGGGAACGGAAAAACCGTCAAAGTCCTCGCAGATCGAACCGTGACGCCAGAAGTCGTCGCGGCGTTGGTGAGACAGCCACTCCTCCATGAAGAACGGCTCGCCTTCCAGGCGCTCAAGCCACATGTCGCGCCAGCGTTCTCCGACGAGATCGGGATCGGGGGACCGCGACTGGAAGGCAGTCATCGTCGCCGCCCATGACAGTTGCGCCGATAGATGCGCGCCGTTCTTGTAGTGGATGTCGTCATTGTAGCGGTCGACGGTGGACGACAGGGAAATCACGGCCTTGAGAGCTGGTGGTTTGAGAGCCGCGACCTGAAGCGCGTTGAACCCGCCCCAGGAAATTCCCATCATGCCGACATTGCCGTTCGACCAGTCCTGCGCAGCGATCCATTCGATAACCTCGACGGCGTCGGCAAGCTCGCGCGCGGTATATTCGCCATCGATCACGCCGTCGGATTCTCCGCAACCGCGAATGTCGACACGCACGCCCGCGATGCCGGCCGCCGCGAAGACCGGATAGCTGGACTCGTCACGCGCGGCGGTGCCGTTGCGTTTGCGATAGGGCAGGAATTCGAGCACCGCCGGCACCCCGCCAGGAACCGTTTCGGGCATCCAGATGCGCGCGGCGAGCCGGGTGTCGTCTTTCAGGACGATCCACTCATTTTCAATGACACGGAAATTCCTGTTCGTCATGCGATCAACCACAAAAGCTCCACTCGGTGGCAAGCACATCGTCCCGAAGCCGGAAAGGCATGATCATTTCCCGGCTCAAGCCTCCAGCCAGACCCGGCTGGCGATGCGGCCATTGGAAAAGTCATTGCCAATATCGGGAACAAAACCCTTGAGATGGCTCGTGCAGGCGTTGATGAAGTCGTTGAACACCGGCAGTATCAGGCCGCCCTCATCTCGCACCATCAGCGCCATGTCACGGTAAAGTACACGCCGCTTGGTCTCATCCAGTTCACCGCGCGCCTGCATCACCATCTTGTCGAAGTCGGGCCGCTTGAAGCGGGTGTCGTTCCACTCGGCGTTGGAAACGTAGGAAGTGGAATAGCGCGCGTCCTGCGTCGGACGACCACCCCAAAATGAGGTGCAGAACGGCTTGACGTTCCAGACTTCCGACCAGTAGCCGTCACTCGGCTCGCGCTGCACATTGATCTTGATGCCGGCCTTTTCCGCGCTCAATTGGAAAAGCTGGGCCGCATCGACCGCGCCGGGGAACGCCGCCTCGGAAGTGCGCAGCAGGATTGGATCCTGATGGCCCGACTTCTTGAAGTGGAACGCGGCCTTGTCGGGATCGTAATGGCGCTGCTCTATATCGGTAGGCGCGAGCGCATAGTTGGCGTTGATCGGGTAATCATTGCCAATGGTGCCGAACCCGCCCAGAACCCGATTGAGGATAGCCTCGCGGTCTATCGCATATTTGAGCGCCAGACGCAGATCATTGTTGTCGAACGGCACGGTGTCGCAATGCATCAGAAAGGAATAGAAACCCTTGCCGGAGGTGCGCAGGATCTCGACGCCCGGAACTCTCTTCAGCAACGGCACGATCTTGGGTTCGACGGTGCTGATGAAATCGACCTGACCGGACCGCAAGGCGCTGGTCCGGGCAGTCAGGTCGTTCATCACGGTGATAAGGACGCTGTCGACGTAGCCTCGGTCCTGGCGCCAGTCGTCGGTGTTCTTTTCGAAAGCGGCGCGAATGCCCGGCTGGAACGCAACCAGCTTGTAGGGGCCAGTGCCGATGGCAGCTGTCGGCTTTTCCACGCCGCCGCCCGGCTGGATCTGAAGATGATAATCGGTAAATATCAGCGGCAAGTCAGCATTGGCCTCCTTCAGCGTCACCACCATGTCGCCCGACCGTTCCTCGATGCGGTCTATCCCGGAGAGCAGGCCGAGTGCGCCCGATTGCGATTTCTTTCCGGCGTGGCGGCGCAAGGTCTCGACTGCATCGCTAACAGTTAATGCCTTGCCATCGTGGAAACGAACGTCTTTGCGTATCTTGAAGGTCCATTCCTTGGCGTCGGCCGACGGAGACCAGGATTCGGCCAGCGAGGGAACCGCCGCACCCGTCTTGGGATCGGATTCGACCAGCGTATCGCCCCAGCAATGCGCGATCACAAAATTGACGCTGGCGGACGCCAGAGCCGGGTCGAGCGTGTCGGCGGAAGCGCCGCCATCAAGCCCCAGCCGCAACTGTCCGCCGCGCACTGGCGTTTGCGCCGCGGCCGGTGACGCCAGCGGGCCTGCGGCTGCGACAAGGCCTAGAGCCACACCCGCTTGAAGCAGATCACGGCGTGAGAGACTCGATAACCTGCTGGAAGCGCTCATTGGGTTCCCCTTAGGACTGAAGCCTTGTGGTCGATACTAGGCAGAGTCCGGGGCAACGCAATTTCGTCGCTTGAAGCGTTTTTAAGCCAGTTTATACTGTCTCCATGAGCGAGCCATGGGCCAATTTCAGCAGCAACCTGAAACTCGCCTGCAGCACGCACAGATCGGTATCCGACTTATGCCGCACCATCGGTATCAACCGGCAGCAGTTCAACCGCTACCTCAATGCAGGGACCCTTCCTTCCGCCCATAATCTCCTGACGATCGCGGCAGCCTTTGGCCTCGAACCAGCCGATTTCGACCTTCCTCCGCGCCTGTTCCGCAGCAAATTGGGCGAGCGGCGCCGACACGCCGACCTTACAGGCCCGCTAGCGGATGCCTTTCCGGGCGACCTGCATGCACTCGAACCCTATCTCGGATTCTACCAAGCGTGGCACACATCGCTGTCCTGGCCTGGCCGGATCGTCTGCGCCTGCGCTCACCTGCGCGAGAATGGCGGACGAGTTCTGGTTTCCTCGCTTGAGCGCATCGAAGATGCCGAAAACGGCATCGTGCAGCGTTCACGGTACGTCGGGCTCGCGGCGTATCGCCACGAGCGCATCTTCCTGACGGAACTGACGCGCGGCGAGGCCCCTACCTTTGGACAGACGATCCTCATGCCGTTCGAAACGTACCAGCGGCGTTACCTGCGGGGCATTACTATGGGCATATCGTGGCGAGCCAGCAATCTGCCCTACGCCACCCGCACCGTCTGGCACTATCTGGGGAAACGCGTCAACAAGAGGAGTCTTGTATCGCGTTGCGGCATCTATGCGCCCAATTCCGCAACGCTACCCCCGGCCGTGCTGTCTTTCCTGACCGAGGCCCAGCCGGTTGCCGCCGCGCCTGTGCAGGCACCAAGACCGGATCGCCGAGCGCCTCCCTGAGCCGCGACAGGGTGCGGCTCATCGCGGAGGTGCTTCGCGCATGGGGGGAACGTTCAGCGCAGAATACGGTATCGGACGCTCTAAGCTGGACCTGTTAGACCGCTATGGCGATCCCGGGAAGATGAAAGTCATGCGGGCGATCAAGACAGCACTTGATCCTCACGGGATCATGAACCCGGGTAAGGTCGTCGCCAACCGTCCGCGGTTCCCTGGACAATACGTTTAATGAAGGATGCGCGAAGTGAGTACGATCATCTAATGTTCCACTCGCACGATCGAGCGGCGGGCAGGCAAGTCACCAGTACTGGCGATGTGCGAGCACGCTTCCTATGCAAACCGGCACGACGCGCGCGGAGTTTCTGAGTTGCGCTGACCCGTGCCGGAAGGCTGGCCCTCACCTCGGTGTCTGTCCAGCGTGAAGCTGAGGACAGTTCGGCGCCCGGCCAGCGTTCGTGCCCGTATAAAAAGCCACATACCCAACACGGCTTCGCGAGTCGGGTTCGCTCGTACGGGCGGGCCATTTTTCTCTGTTGGAGACCCCCGTCTGAGCCCTTGACGATCAAAATCCACAAACCCATATCGCTCGCTGGGCGGGCCGCTGTCGGTCCCGGCCCATTAACGATTCAGTTGTTCGTTCGACTTGGAGGATCCTATGAACGATCGGATATTCGACAGCTCCGTTTTCGTGAAGAATGGGAACCGTCTCGTCCAGGAAATCGCTTGTATCGAGGACGCCCTGGAATTTCTCTACGAGTGGCCCAAGAGCAGACGCGGCACCATTTATGAAACCGCGCTGCGCGCCTGCCAGCGAACCTTCGACAGCGACTTTCCGCTGACGGCCGCCAGGGAGGCCTTCTGTCGCTTCGCAAAGTCGGCCAATATCCATGAGGAAGTGACCACTGCCTTGCCTTGGATCGTCCGCGGCAATCGCGGCCAAGGTGGCGGAGTGGTCGCTTAAGTTGCCTGAGGGAGGTCGCCATGCTGTCCAGCTCCTTCGAAAAGCCGGTCCGCGTCTTGGTCGGACTGGGCTTTCCCCGTCAACTGAACACTGTCGCCGACGCCTACCAGTTCGCCGTCGATTGGTGCGGCAACAGCCCGGAACAGAAAGCAGCAATTCGCGCTTGCAAGGCCGCCTTGGCGGGTGATGTCGATAGTGAAACGGCAAGAGGCATTTTCGTCGCCTTTGCCCGCAAGAAGGACATCCTTGTGGAGGATGAAACAATGCCTTTCGGCAGCGGCAGAGCTTCACCAAGGCATGTCTGATCACGGGCAGAGGCGGCGTTCTACGCCGCCTCGTCCGCATAGCCTCCTTAAGCGGCAAGACCCACCTGACGTCAACGCCGCTCAATACAAATGGCCGGCGCGAGCCTGCGATGCCGCGAAACGTGCTGGGCAGCCAACATCAGCCGACACCGAACAGCCTGCTGAGCCACGTCATCTGCTGGCGCTCTTGATAGCCCTGGCCGCCCTCGTGGTTGTTGAATTCATACTCTGTGATGGTCTTTTCGCCTGCATAGGCATTGAATGCGCCATACACGGTAGAGGGCGGGCAGACTTCGTCCATCAGGGCCACCGAAAACAGCGCCGGCGCCTTGGACCGCCGGGCGAAGTTGACGCAGTCGAAATAGTTGAGCGTTTCAAAGACTGCCGCCTTCTTTTCGCGATGCTGGGCCAGAAAACGAACGATTTCCAAATAGGGATCGCGCACGGCAGTCTGCACGGCGCGCGGAAAGTCGCACAGAAATGGCACGTCGGGCATTACGGCCTTGACGCGCGGGTCGATGCCGCCAACGGCGAGCGAAATACCGCCGCCCTGACTGTCACCGCAAACCGCGATGCGTTCGGGATCGACGACGTCCAGTCCGAGCAGAGCATCTATCGCCCTCACGGCATCGGTGAACAGGCGCCGGTAATAGTAGTCATTCTTGTCCAGCACGCCACGCGTCATAAAGCCGGGAATTGACGAGGTCGAGCCGACGGGATCGGCGGTCTCACCGACGCTCCAGTCGCTTCCCTGCCCGCGTGTATCCATTCGGAAATAGGCAAAGCCTGACGCCGCCCAATGCAGTTGCTCATGCGCCAAGCCGCGGCCGCCGCCATAGCCGATGTACTGCACGACGAGGGGGAGCCGTCCCTCGTGATGCGTCGGCAAGATCAGCCATCCTTTGATTGGATGACCACCGTATCCCGGAAAGGTGACATCGAAGGACTGGACCGCCGTCAGGGTCGTCTGCGCCTGCACGATGCTGACCTCACCGCCGGCCTGGCGGGCCTCGGCGATGGTCGACGTCCAGAATTGGACAAAGTCGTCCGGCATGCCGACACTGCTGACATAAGCGCCCAGTTCGGGCTGGACTAGATCCGGGAACGGCATTGTTCCTCCCTATTTTAATTCGAAGCAAAGTCGGCGATCTGATATGGACGGCTCCGTATTCGGATCCGCCCGCGGGTGTGAATCTGCGCGTTACCGCCCAAGAGATTCCGGCATGTCCCCGCCATTCTTCTGCTCATGCCTATCAGTGTGGCGACAGACCCGCACCTCGGGGGCGTCGCTGGAAAAATGGGGCGGCGACCGCCCCATCCATATCCCGTTTAGCTGCCCGTCTTGATCTGCGTCCAGAGGCGGGTGAGGACGCGCTGCTCCTTGGATCCGTACGGAGAAATCGTGAAGAGCTTCTTCAGCGTTTCCTGCGGCGGATAAACCGACGGGTTCTTCAACACCGCTTCGTCGATGAACTTCTGCGAGGCGAGATTGCCGTTGGCCGTCTGGACATAGTTGGTTGACTTGGCAATTACTTCCGGCCGCATCAGGTAGTTGATGAAGGCGTGCGCCTCATCGACATGCTTGGCATCGGCGGGGATCGCCAGGTTATCGAACCACATATAGGTGCCTTCCCTGGGGATCAGGTATTCGACGTTGACCCCGTTGTTGGCTTCCTTGGCGCGGTTCTTGGCCTGCAGCACGTCGCCCGACCAGCCGATGCTGATGCATTTATCGCCATTCGCCAGATCGTTGATGTAGGAAGAAGAGTTGAAGGTGCGGACGTAGGATCGGATTTTCGTGTAGATGTCACCGCCGGCTTCTAGGTCCTCTTTCTTCTTGCTGTCGCCGTCCTTGCCGAGATAGTTCATGGCAACGGCCACGGTCTCCTCCGGAGCATCGACGATATTGATGCCGCAGTCCTTTAGTTTGGCCGCATTCTCCGGCTTGAAGAGCACGTCCCAGCTGTCGATCGGCACGTCGCCGAGCGCAGCCTTCACCTTGTCGACATTGTAGCCGATGCCGGTGGTGCCCCACATGTAGTTGACGGCATATTCGTTGCCCGGATCATACTTTGCCAGGCGAGCCATCACGTCGGGCCACATGTTCTTGAGATTCGGCAGCTTGGACTTGTCGAGCTTCTGGAACACGCCGGCCTGAATTTGCCTGGCCAGGAACGGTCCGGTGGTAACCACCACGTCATAGCCGGAGCCCCCGGCAAGCAGCTTGGTTTCAAGAATTTCGTTCGAATCGAACGTATCGTAGACGACCTTGATGCCGGTCTCCTTGGTGAAATCATCAAGGATGGAACTGTCGATATAATCAGACCAGTGGTAGACGTTGACGACCTTGTCCTGCGCCAACGAGACGCCTGCGGAAAACAGGACGGCCGTCATCGTGACAGCCAGTCCGAGTAGCTCCTTCTTCATGAAGATTCTCCTGTTGTGGCGCCCGCCATTCTGGTGGCAGGCCGTTGCTCCATTCTCGAAGGCAAGGAGAGTGGCGTTGCCCTCCCCCTCCCGATTGTCTGCGAGACTGTCACCCATTCTCCAGCAAAGGCATTGGTGGTCTCATTGGTGCTTTCTCAAGCTGTCATCGAAAGCGTTGACGAAGATGTCGACTTCGTCGCGCGACCAAATCAGCGGGGGGCGTAGCTTGAGCGTGTTGGGCGTGCCTTTCCCGATGAGGATGTTGCGGGCAAGCATGTCGTCGATGAGTCGCTCGGTCAGTGTGATGGCCGGCTCCTTGGTCAGGCGATCCGTCACCAATTCCACGCCAGTCATCATTCCAAGCCCGCGTACGTCGCCGATCACGGGGTGCTGTTCGGCCAGGCGCCCAAGCTCCTGGCGCAGATACTCCCCGATGGCGGCGCCCCGCTTGATCAGGTCCTCTCGCTCAAGGACGTCCAGCACAGCCATGCCGGCCGCGCACGCGACGGTATTGCCGCCAAATGTGCTGAACAACAGCGGGTAGGTGCCATTGAGGAACCGCTTCATCAATTCCGAGCTGAGAATGACGACGCCAAGGGGGTGGCCGTTTCCAACCGGCTTGCCCATTGTTATGAAATCGATGTTTTCGTCCTTGAGCCCGTTTGCCCGGAAACCCCAAAAAGTTCCCATGCGGCCACAACCGGCCTGCACCTCGTCCGCGATGACCAATCCGCCCGTCGCCCGGACCTTTTCCGCGACAAGATTGAAGTAGTTTTCAGGCGCCCGCAGCACTCCGCTCGAACACAGGGCGGTGTCGACCATGAATGCTGCCGGCCTGTGGCCTCTTTCGCGCAAGGCGGCTATCGCCCTGTCGGCGTCGGCGGCATATTTCGCTGCCGCTTGGGGGTCGCGGGAAAAAGGGCCCCTATACATATCCGGGGCCGTCAGGGTCTCAATGCGTTTGGGGTGCTCGTCAGCCGGAAGATGACGCCAGCTTTCATTGGACAGGGCCGTCGTCAGTTCCGTGCATCCATGGTAAGCTTGGTCAATTATCAGACCCCCGTCCTGCCTGCTGAGTGACATGGCTATCTGCATCGCCAGGTCGTTGGCTTCGCTGCCCGAATTGACGAAGATGCACGTGTCGAGGTGATCAGGCAGGTCGGCGGTCAGGCGCGCCGCGTACTCGACAGCCACGTCGCACATATACCGGGTATTGGTGTTCAGCGCGCTGGCCTGGCGGTAGATCGCTTTCGCCACGTGCGGATGACAATGACCGATCTGGGGGACGTTGTTGTAGACATCCAGATAGGCAGTGCCATCGGCGGCATACATCCAGGCTCCGCGGGCGCGGGTGATGTGCAATGGCTTGGCGTAGAAATGCCATATCGGTCCCAGGTGAGCTTCGCGCTCGTGCCTGAGCACGTCATAGTCATCTGTGAGATGCTCGCCATCCTTGCTCATGGCGCCGTACACCGGAAACCGGCATGCCTGGCGAAGCCGGCGCACCGCCTCCGCGCGCCCTTGCCGGCTCAGCAACTCCATCATTCGAGGATATTGGCCGGCGTTTTCGATGTGGGGGATGCCGGATTCACTGGTGGCCTCCCTCGCCTCGACAATCACGGTAGCCATGGCGAGGCGCAGAAGCAGCGCATCGAAAAGGAGATCGACCTCGTTTTCTTCGAGCGGGTACGCCGAATCGAAACCTGATGTCACGTCGCAAAGGTAGGCGATCGGGTCGTCATCGAAGTCCGAGAATGTCTCGGAAGCGGTCACGATGTCCGCGACAATTGAATTGTGGCCCATATCGCCAAAATCGATGATGCCCACCGGCGATGTGCTGTCGTTGGGATCGACCAGGACATTGCCGCCATGCGAATCCTGATGCACGACTTGACGACGCGTCTTCGACAATTGCGGAAGGGTATAGCGCTCGGCGCGCTCGAAGATTTCCTCGCACAATTGCCGAAGCCTGAGGTCGGAGACTTTTGCTGTCTGCGGGCGCAAGGCCAGGGCACGTGAAATGTCCCAGAGGTGCACATTGCTGCCGGCGTACGGATGAAAAAAATCGCGCAGCGCATAGGCCAGCCGTCCTACCATCACACCTATGTTGAACCGAGTGGCGGCGGAAAAGGCTTCCTCAACCTGCTCCATGACCTTCCCCGGAAGGAAGGTAAGCACACGCACCATGTGCCGGCAGCCGCGCTCGTCCTCGATCCATTCATATGGCGCGCCGGCGAGGGAGGGAACGACGCGAGGCACCGGCAGAGACGGATCGCGCTCGAAGATATGGTTCAGGGCTTTGACCTGCATATCCATGACGCCTTCAGGTTCGCCTATGTTCGATATCTTGACAACGACGTCGCGGCCATCGGTGCCGTCGATCCGCCACGACAGATCGCGCTCGGAAGCCAGCTGCCTATACGTCCCGTCGATCCCGTACCGGGTGGCCACGAGGCGCCTGACCGCTGCCGGCGAAAAAACAGGAAGGTTGCGAAACAGCAGAGCGTCCGTGCTCATTCCATACCCCTGAAGCCAAGATCAGAACGCTAGACGCGGCGCGCCAGGTCGCTGCTGCGCATGTGACAGGGAAGTCCGCAGTTGGCATTTTTGCCCTGCGCATCGCCAGCCTACGAGAGGCTAGACCTCTTCCGACGTGGCAAGAATATCATTCAGAGAACCGATACATTGGATTTTACAAATGTATCCGGTGCGCCCTGATGATCGCGTCGCGGACATAGGCGACGTTGGCCGCCTGCTCGCCTGTTCGCATGGCGACCTCGATGTCGGCGGAATAGGCCTCGTCGGCTATGGGAAGTCGGCGAAGACGCCCCTGCTGTTCGAACACGCGGGCAAAATGTATCGGCAGGACCCCAAGGTAGGCGCCCGACAGGACCATCAGAAGCTGCGCCTCGATATCAAAGGCCACCCGGTTCGCGGCGGCGGTGTCGAAGCGATGACGCCGAATCCCATACCAATAGCCTCTCTCTACCCATGGATGGCCGTAGCATTCCGCACTTGTAATCGTCTCGTCGTTTCGGCCAAACAAGGGATGCGTCGAAGCGCAAAATACCGCGTGCTCTTCGTGGTAGAGGACCTGGTATTGCACGCTTGCGACTTTGATGTCGGAGCCACCTATCCCAATGTCTATTTCGTTTTCCGCCACGGCCTTCGTTATGTCGTTGGGGCGCATGATCTTGAGATCCATCTCGATTTCCGGCGCAGCTTTGGAAAGCTCGGCAATTGCATCGGCCAGTCGGAAATTTGGGTCGGTCGCGAGGCAGTCGACAATGCCGACGCCGACCTTTCCCGCCAAAGCGCTTCTGACACGCGAAAGCCGGGCCGAACCGGCGTCCAGCATCCCGGTGATTTCCATACTTATTTCGTAAACCCGCCGCCCTTCCTCCGTCAGCGAAAACCCGCGCCGCCCCCGTTCGCACAACTTCACGCCAAGCCGCTGTTCAAGCGCCGTCAGATGGTTGGAGATCGTAGGTTGGCTAAGCGACAGTTCCATCTGAGCTGCAGATATGCCGCCGTTGCGGACCACGCTTTCAAAGACACGAAACAGATGGAGATCGGAGCCCGATATCTTCATGAAGGCAGATTGCACCAAACGAGTGGGAAGGCAATTCGGCAGACATCCTCTGGCTACCCGTATTGATGACGGCCTTGATTCCGGAAGCCGGAAGCGACCGATCGAGACGTCGCCCGGGTTCTTGCAGTTCCTTCCTCACGTCCGAACCAGCCCATCGGATCTCCAGGTCGCCGCAGTGCGTCATGGGGTATTGACGATGCATCAAAATGCGGCTTTGATGATACGTGGATACAAAAATACTTTTTGAGGTCCCATGCCGGCGAACTTTCCAGAGATGTCCGCCACTGCGGAGGTAGAGGCGTACAATCACGTTCAAAGAGCCCTTCGCCTCGGCCGCTACAAACCGGGCGACAGGCTCATTCCCGAGGAGATTGCCGCCGAGATCGGCATGAGCCGCATGCCGGTGAGGGAAGCCTTTCGGCGCCTGGCCTCCGACGGGCTGGTGGTCCTTCGTCCTAATCGGGGATGCGTGGTCGCGGGCCTCACTGTCGATGAGCTTTTCGAGATTTTCGAGATTCGCTCGGTTCTGGAGGGGCTAGCTGTCAGGCTGGCGATGCCCCGGATCGATGAGGAGGAGTTCGAGGAACTCGACCGCCTGCTCGAACGCATGGAGCGTGCGGGCCAGAGCGGCGGCGGCGACTGGGTCGTCCGCCACCAGGAATTCCATGGCCGCATCTGTGCGTTGAGCCAGAGGCCCAAGCTGATCCACCAGATATCGGCGCTGCATGTGGTCATCGAGCCTTACATGCGCATCTGGTTCGACGATTGTAACAAACCGCTTTCCGCGCGCGAGGAGCATGCCGCCGTAATCGCAGCCTTGCGCTCGGGCGACGCACATCACGCGGAACAGGTGATGCAGGAACATGTTCTCGGCACGGCGCCGCTGCTGGCCGAGTTCGTGAGTCCCAGCCGGTGACGACCGCCGGCCGGGCAGGAATGGCCGCGAACCGGCAATGCGGCCGGGCGCGGGAACAGTTCAATCAGCCTGTCAAAAAAAGGGGAACCAAATGAAATTCAGTCGTTTGGCCGCAGCCGCGGCCGCACTCGGCATGTTCGGCTTCATGCACTCAGCGTTGGCCGAAGACGCGCCCAAGTCCATAACGATCGCGACGGAGGGCGCCTACGCTCCGTGGAACTTCACCAATGCGGACGGCAAGCTCGACGGCCTGGAGATCGAGCTCGCCAACAATCTTTGCGAACGGATGAAGGTCAAATGCACCATCATCGCTCAGGACTGGGACGGTCTTATTCCGTCGCTGAAGGTCGGCAAGTTCGATGTGATCATGGCCGGCATGTTCATCACACCGAAGCGGCTCGAAACCATAGATTTCACCCAGCCTTATGCGGTCGATCCGGGTGGATTCGCCGTTGCCAAGGACAGCGAGCTTGGCAAGCTCGGTGTTTCCGCGGAGAAGTTCAATCTGGACGACGAGGCTGCTTCCAAGGCCGCGATCGAGAAATTGAAGCCGCTGCTGAAAGGCAAGGTGGTCGGCGTACAGGCGGCCACGATGATGCTCGATTTCGTCAAGAAATACTTCGGCGACACGGTGGAAATCCGCGAGTACAAGACCACCGAGCAACATGACCTCGACCTGGCCGCCGGCCGCGTCGACGCTCTTTTTGCGCAGCGGACGGCGCTCGCCGCGACACTCTCAAAACCTGAATTCGCCGATTACACCCTTGCCGGACCGGGCTTTGTGGGCGGCCTTTTCGGTCGTGGAACCGGTGCGGGGCTGCGCAAGGAAGACACTAAGCTCAAGGAGATGCTGAATGCGGCAATCGACGGGGCTATAGCCGACGGCACCATCAAGCGTATCTCGGAGAAATGGGTGAAAACCGATGTGACGCCGATGAAGTAGGTGCGAGCGAACCTGCCCGGCGCGGCGGAGCGAGCCGTCCGCGTCGGGCAGCGTGCTGAAAGGCTATGACTTACATGACCAATATTATGCATATTTTGGGTTTTCAGCAGGGCGGCTGGGGAGCAGCTCTGCTCGCCGCATCCAGTGTTACGCTTGCACTGTCCGTTCTCGGCTTTATCCTCGGTGCGGCCCTCGGCGCCACGGCGGCGGCCGGTCGCCTCTCTTCCCGCCGCGTCCCTGCCTGGCTCGCCCATGTCTACGGCACTGTATTTCGCGGTGTGCCAGACTTGCTGACGATCTACCTCCTCTACTATGGCGGCAGCATCGCCCTGACGCAGATCGGCACGTTGTTTGGCAGCGATGGCTTCGTCGGGCTGCCGACGTTTGCAACCGGTGTCCTGGCGATCGGCATCATATCGGGCGCTTATCAGGGAGAAGTTTATCGCGGCGCCTACCAGGCCGTGGATCGCGGCCAGTTCGAGGCTTGCAAGGCGCTTGGCCTGTCTCGATATCAATCGTTGCGCCTTGTCATCGTGCCGCAACTGATGCGCCACGCGCTGCCGGGCCTCGGCAATGTCTGGCAGTTGGTGCTGAAGGACTCGGCGCTGATCTCCGTCATTGGCCTCGTCGAACTGATGCGCCAGGCGCAGATCGGAGCGGGTTCGACACGAGAACCTTTCATCTTCTATGTTGCCGCTGCCGCGCTCTACTTCGTCATCGCCGTCGTGACCGCTTCCGTCTTCCGTTTTAGTGAGGCACGGGCCTGGAGAGGCATGGTTCACGCGTGATCGACTTCGCCTTCTTTCTCGAGATCATTCCCGTCCTGCTTGCTGGCCTGCCATTGACACTGCTGCTTACGACAGCCTCGATGGTCATCGGCTTCTTTTTGGCATTGCTGCTGGCGCTCGCCCAACAGGGAAATCGCCGCATCGTGATATGGCCCATCCGTGCCTTCGTTGCAGTCTTTCGCGGCACCCCCCTGCTGGTACAGATCTTCCTCATCTACTATGGTCTCGGCCAGTTTCGCCCGTCGCTCCAGGCGATCGGAATCTGGTGGCTCTTCCGGGAGCCGTACTGGTGCGCCATCGTGGCGCTCAGTCTCAATGAAGCAGCTTATGGAAGCGAAATCCTGCGCGGCGCGATCAAGGCCGTGCCGCGAGGATTGACCGAGGCCGCTACAGCCTCCGGCATGTCGAAGCTGCTCACGCTGCGGCTAATCGTGCTGCCGCTGGCCCTTCGCAATGCGATCCCGAATTACACCAACGAGATCATCCTGATGGTCAAGGGCACGTCGCTTGCATCCATCATTACGCTCATGGAGATCACCGGTATCGCGCAAGGGCTCATTTCGCAGACCTATCGCGCCGTGGAGGTTTTCGTGGCTGCCGGTGCGATCTATCTGGCCCTCAACTTCGCAATCATCTCGGCGCTGAACGCGCTGGAAACTCGGCTGACGCCCTACCGGGTCCGCGCATGAAAAGTGACGGTGTCATGACGAGGAGATCTGGCGGCATGCGCCGCTGTCGAAAAGCCGAAGCGACCCGCTGCCGTGTCGCGTCAAGCGATGGCGGCAACGTCGCATCCATCAGACCAAGGGATTGAAAAACAGAATGCGTGATTTCCAGTTTCCCGGCCGCTCGCCGGTTCGCGCCACGGAAGCGGTCGCCGCGACATCGCACCCGCTGTCGACGCTGGCGGCGATCGAGATGCTGCGCGCCGGCGGCAATGCCATGGACGCCGCCATCTGCGCCGCCGCCGTGCAGGGCGTCGTCGAGCCGCAATCGACCGGCATTGGTGGCGATTGCTTTGTCCTCTACTGCCCGAAGGGACAAGGCGACGTGCTGGCCTTCAACGGCTCGGGCCGAGCGCCGGCGGCAGCGACCGTGGACTGGTATCTGGACAAAGGTTTCAACGAGCTTCCGAAACAGGGGCCGCACGCGGTGACCGTGCCGGGCGCCATCGATGCCTGGTGCAGGCTGCTTCAGGACCATGGCAGCAAGGACCTTGCCGAGGTGCTGGCGCCGGCCATCCACTATGCCGAGAACGGCTATGTCGTGCATGACCGCGTCGCCTTCGACTGGGCGGACCCGGAGATCGACCTTGCCGCCGACGAACATGCCGCGCGCATCTTCCTGCCGGCCGGCCAGGCGCCACGGGCGGGGGAGGTCCACCGCCAGCCGGAACTCGCCGCCACCTTGCGGATAATCGCAAAGCATGGCCGCGCCGGTTTCTACGAAGGCGCCGTTGCCGACGACATGGTGCGCCGGCTCAACGAACTGGGCGGGCTGCATAGCCACGAGGATTTTGCCGCGACCAAGGGCGACTATGTGGCGCCAGTCAGCACCGCCTATGGTGGCTATGACATCCACCAGATGCCACCGAACAATCAGGGGCTGACGGCGCTCCTCATGCTGAACGTGCTGTCGGGCTTCAAGCTCGGCGGGCTCGATCCGAACGGCGCCGAGCGCCTGCACCTGGAGATCGAGGCCGGGCGCCTGGCCTATCAGGACCGCGACCGTTTCGTCGGCGACCAGGATCAGGTTCATGTGCCGATAAAACAGCTTCTGTCCGGCGACTATGCCGACCGGCTGCGCGCCGAGATCCATCGCGACCGCGCCATGACGCATCTGCCGCGCCTGGAACTGCCCGGCAGCGACACGGTCTATATCTCGATCGTCGACCGCGACCGCAACGCGGTCTCCTTCATCAACTCGACCTATTATTCCTTCGGCAGCGGCGTGGTCGGCCCGAAGACCGGTGTCGTGCTGCAGAACCGCGGCTCGAGCTTCCGCCTCGACCCGGCGCACCCGAACGCGATCGCGCCCGGCAAGCGGCCGATGCACACGATCATGCCCGGCATGGCGACGAAGAACGGCCGCGTGGTGATGCCGTTCGGCGTCATGGGCGGCGGCTACCAGCCGTTCGGCCATGTCCATCTCCTGACCAACATGATCGACTTCGGCATGGACCCGCAGCAGGCGTTGGATGCGCCGCGTGTGTTCTACAATGATGACACCGTGGAGGCCGAGCGCAGCGTTCCCACTGCTGCGATCGAAGGCTTGCGCAAGCGCGGCCATCGCACCGTCGAGCCGTACCAGCCGCTCGGCGGCGGTCAGGCGGTGCTGATCGACTGGGAGAAAGGCACGCTGACCGGCGCTTCCGATCCGCGCAAGGACGGGATGGCGTTGGGATATTGATGGCCGCCGGCTTCACACTGTGTGTCGCTGCTGGATTTTGACAGATTGGAACGATAGTCGGTGACCATGAGCACGAATTCAAAAGACCTTTCCCGCCGTCTTGCCGCCGGCGCCGACGACGCGCCGGCGATCCTGGCGCCTGACAGGGCGACGCTTACTCATGGCGGATTGCGCCGCCTGATCGCAACCACGGCCGAGCGGCTGCATGCGCTCGGCATCGGCCGGGGCGACCGGGTGGCGATCGTGCTGCCGAACGGCCCGGAGATGGCCACCGCCTTCGTCGCGGTGGCAGCCACTGCCTCGACGGCGCCGCTCAATCCCGCCTATCGCGCCGACGAGCTCGATTTCTACCTCACCGACATCGGCGCCAAGGCGATCCTCGTCGCGGAGAACGAGGCCGGGCCGGCGGTTGCCGTGGCCGAACGGCTCGGCATCGGCGTGCTGCGGCTTGTCGTTTCGCCGGAAATGCCTGCCGGCAGCTTCACCATCGAGGGCGCGGCTCTCGGTCCACAGGCGGCGCCCGACATGGCAGGGGATGACGATATCGCGCTTTTGCTGCACACGTCCGGCACGACGTCGCGCCCCAAGCTGGTGCCGCTCAGCCATGCCAATATCGCCGCCTCGGCGGCCCATATCGGCGCCACGCTCGGCCTGAGCGCCGATGATCGCTGCCTCAACATCATGCCGCTGTTCCACATCCATGGGCTGATCGCGGCGGTGCTGTCGTCGCTGGCGGCGGGCGGCAGCATCTACTGCACGCCGGGCTTCAACGCTTTGCGCTTCTTCCAGTGGCTGGGCGACGCCAGGCCGAGCTGGTACACGGCGGTGCCGACCATGCACCAGGCGATCCTGCCGAGGGCGGCGCGCAATGCCGAAGTGCTGGCGGCGGCACGCCTGCGCTTCATCCGCTCGTCCTCGGCGTCGCTGCCGGCGCAAGTGATGGCGGAACTGGAAGCGACCTTCGGCTGCCCGGTCATCGAATCCTACGGGATGACCGAGGCCGCGCACCAGATGGCGTCGAACCGGCTGCCGCCGGGCCAGCGCAAGCCGGGCAGCGTCGGGGCTTCCGCCGGCCCCGAAGTGGCGGTGATGGCGCCGGACGGCCGGCTGCTGACAGCCGGCGAGACCGGCGAGATCGTCATTCGCGGACCCAATGTGACCGCAGGCTATGAGAAGAACCCGGATGCCAATGCCACGGCCTTCGCGCATGGCTGGTTCCACACCGGCGATCAGGGCGTGCTCGACGAGGACGGCTATCTCCGCGTCACCGGCCGGCTCAAGGAGATCATCAACCGCGGCGGCGAAAAGATCTCGCCGCTCGAGGTCGACGACGTGCTGATGGACCATCCGGCGGTGGCGCAGGTCGTCACCTTCGCCATGCCGCATGACAAGCTCGGCGAGGAGGTGGCGGCGGCCGTGGTGCTGCGCGAAGGCATGAGCGCCACCGAGAGCGACATCCGCGCTCACGCCGCGACGCGGCTCGCCGACTTCAAGGTGCCGCGCAAGGTCCTGATCCTCGACGAGATCCCCAAGGGCGCGACGGGCAAGCTGCAGCGCATCGGGCTCGCCGCCAAACTCGGGCTTTGACGATGAAGATCACCATTTTCGGCGCCGGCGCGATCGGCGGCTATCTCGCCGCCAAGCTGGCGATCGCCGGCCGCACCGACCTGTCGATCGTCGCGCGGGGCGCGCATCTGGAAGCGATCAAGGCCAACGGCCTGCGCCTGATCGAGGACGACCAGGAATCGGTGGCGCCTGTCCGGGCCGCCGCCAAGGCCGAGGAACTCGGCGTGCAGGACACTGTCGTGCTGGCGCTGAAGGCCCATTCGCTGACCCCGGCGCTGGACCAGATCGCACCGCTGCTCGGGGAGCATACAGCCGTCGTGACCATGCAGAACGGCGTGCCGTGGTGGTATTTCCATGGCGTGGGCGGGCCGCTCGAAGGCACCAGGTTGAGCACGGTCGATCCCGGCGGCGCGATCTGGCAGCGGATCGGGCCGCAGCGCGTCATCGGCTCGGTCGTCTACCCCGCCGTCGAGGTCGATGCGCCCGGCCTTATCCGCCATGTCGAGGGCAAGCGCTTCTCGCTCGGCGAACCCTCCGGCGAGCGCAGCGAAAGGGTCACGCTTCTGGCCGAGGAAATGGTCAAGGCTGGCCTGCAGGCGCCGGTGCGCGAGGATATCCGCAGCGAAATCTGGGTGAAGCTGTGGGGCAACCTCTCCTTCAATCCGATCTCGGCGCTGACCGGCTCCACGTTGGCCGCAATCGTCGCCGACGAGGGCACCCGCACGCTCGCCCGCACGATGATGCTGGAGGCGCAAGCGATCGGCGAAAGCCTCGGCGTACGCTTTCCGATCGGGGTCGATCGCCGCATCAAGGGCGCCGGCGATGTCGGCGAGCACAAGACCTCGATGCTGCAGGACCTGGAACGCGGCCGGCCGATGGAAATCGACGCGCTGGTGAGCGCGGTGCAGGAGCTTGGCCGGCTGACGGACAAGCCGACGCCGACCATAGATGCGGTGCTGGCACTGGTGCGGCGGCTGGCGGTGGAGCGCGGCTGCTATTCCTGAGACGGCAAGCGTTATCTCAGCATAAAGGCAGCGATGAATTCAACGCTCCAGCATCTCCGCTTTAATGACTGGTTTTTCGACAAGCGGCCGGCTACGGCTTCTGGTTCTACGCCTGTCGATTTTCTGACTGCTTTTCAATCACTTGCCCAGACACCTATCAGCATCTTAAGGAATCGCTCCGCTGCAGGCGACAAGGTGCCGCCGCGACGGCGAACCACGCCAATCGTGCGTGATATTTCGGGATCACGGATGGGTCGGGTGATCAGAAAAGGATGGTCTCCTCCCGGCGTTGCCATTCGTGGCAGGACGGAAATCCCAAGGCCTGCCTCCACCAGACCGAGGGAGGTGGACAGATGGGTTACCTCGTAGAACCAACGAAGCTTGATGTTCGATTTTGCCAGTGCCGCGTCGAGCAGCGTTCTGTTACCGCTTGATCGATGAACCGTGATCAGATGATAGGGCTCTAGGTCCGCCCAGCCGACCGATGGTTTGGCAGCCAGAGGATGATCCCTCCGCGCTGCAAGCACAAACGGGTCTTCCGCGAGCCGATCAAAAGTCAGGTCCGGATCCGACGTGCCCATGATGTTTATGCCGAACTCCACCTCACCGCGCGCCACGGCTTGAAGACCGTCGGTCGCCGGCAAGTCGAGGATGCGAAAGCGGATGTTCGGATACTCCTCATTGAACTGTCGGATGACGGTCGGCAGGAAGTAGAATGCCGCGGTGGGGAGGCACGCGATCGTTACCAATCCACCTCGGTTGGTTCCAACGTCACGCACGGCAAACAGAGAGCCGTCGAACTCCTCCAGCATGCGTCGCACGAGCGGCACGAGTTCTATGCCGAGAGCCGTCGCGGATACGTGCCGGGTTGTCCGTTCCAAAATGGGAGCTCCGATAGCCTGCTCCAATTTTTGAATGCGGCGGCTCAACGCGGGTTGTGACAGATGCAGGGCTTCGGCCGCCCGATGAAAGCTCTCCAGCTCTACGACGCTTAGGAAGGCTCGAAGGTCAAGAATTTCGCAATTAATGCTCATCTTGCATCAATCCCCCGATTCTTAGCATTTCACAAATAAAAGCTTCTTCCGATAATTGGATCAAAGAGCGCCAATTGATACGGCGGTGACATAATTCCGATGCAAGCACAAGCGATGAATGACCTCCTGGCGATCCCTTGCGTTCTGATGAGGGGCGGCACCTCAAAAGGTCCGTTCTTTCTGGCAAACGATCTTCCCGCGGACGCTATAGAGCGGGACAAGATCCTGCTGTCCGTCATGGGCTCGGGTCATCCATTGCAGATAGACGGCATCGGTGGCGGCAATCCGGTCACGAGCAAGGTCGCCATCGTCGGCCCTGCCAGCATTCCAGGCGCCGACGTGGATTATCTGTTTGCGCAGGTGCGGGTCGACCAGCAGATTGTCGACACCTCCCCGAATTGCGGCAACATGCTGGCCGCGGTCGGCCCGTTTGCCATTGAAGCTGGACTTGTGCCGGTTCGTGGAGAAACGACGCTGGTGCGGATCCACAACGTCAACACCAGCAAGCTGATCGAGGCCGAAGTTCCCACTCCAAACGGAAGCGTCTCCTATCTCGGTGAAGCTGCGATTGACGGCGTGCCCGGCCGCGGAGCTCCGATCGCATTGACCTTCATGGATGCAGCCGGTGCCCGTACCGGACAGCTTTTTCCCACCGGCAATCCAGTCGACACGATCGATGGTGTGGCCGTCACCTGCATCGACTGCGCAATGCCGATGATATTGATCGAGGCCGACTCGGTCGGCGCAACGGGTTTCGAATCAGCTGCGGAACTCAATGCTGACAAGAAATTACTGGGACGTCTGGAAAAGCTGCGCATCGCCGCCGGCGAACGGATGGGGCTTGGAGACGTTCGCGATCAGGTAACGCCGAAGCCGGTGCTCATTTCCCGGCCAACGTCTGGAGGCGATATCAGTGTTCGGTATTTCATGCCTCATCAATGTCATCCCTCGCTCGCAACCACGGGTGCCGTGGGTATCGCCACAGCCTGTATCAGCCAGGGTACGGTTGCTTCGCTGCTGATCGGCCTGCGTGCGCCGCCAGTCGTGCTGTCCATCGAGCACCCAAGCGGCCATCTGGACGTCAAGCTGTATGAAAGAGACGGCAAGGTCGTCGCCGGAATCCTCCGCACCGCCCGCCGGCTGTTCGAAGGACATGTGTTCGCAAAACCTGTCACGCAACTGGGTTGCGCGGCATAATAACCGTGGCCGCCGGGAGGGCGCCACCAACAGGAGGAGAATACCCATGCGCAAGCTCATGCTCGCCCTCGCGGCAACCGTCGCGTTTGCCGGTTCCGCATTCGCCGAACCGGTCCGCATCAGCGTCGGCTCTTACAATCTCAACAACCTTCCCTTTCCGGTTGCCCAGGGGCTCGGCCTTTATGAAAAGGAAGGCTTGGAGGTGACCGTCGAAAATTTCGCATCGGGCGGGTCGAAGACACTTCAGGCGCTTGTTGCCGGCTCGACGGACATCGCCGTCGGCTTCTATGACCACACGATCCAGATGCAGGCCCAGAAGAAGGCTGTCGTAGCCTTCGTGATGCTCGCTCGCAATTCCGGTCTCGTGCTGGCAGGCGGCAGCAAGAGCACGTTTGACCCGGCAAAGCCTGAAACGATCAAGGGAGCGAAAATCGGCATTACTTCGCCCGGCTCGTCTTCGGACTTTTTCGTTCGCTACTATTTGCAGCGCCACGGACTGTCGGCGGACGACATTTCGCTGATCGGCGTTGGCTCCGGCTCGGCCGCCGTTGCTGCGCTCGAACAAGGAAAGGTCGACCTGCTCGTCAACTACGATCCGGCGGCGACCTTCATCGAAGCTAAGGGTGTCGGCAAGATCCTGATCGACGGGCGCAGCGACGAGGGCGCCAAAGCGATCTACGGTGGAATCTACCCGACCTCGGTCCTCTATGCCACGCAGAGCTTTATCGAGGCCAATCCGCAGTCCATCCAGAAAGTCACGAATGCGACTGTCAAAGCGCTTGAATGGATGAATAGCCACTCGGCTGAAGAGATCGTCGAAAAGCTGCCTAAGGAGTTTATTTCCGGCGATCGTGACACCTACGTCAAGGCAGTCCAGAACGCGAAGGCGATCTTCTCAAAGGACGGGCGCATCAACGAGGAAGACATCAAGACGCCACTCGCCGTTCTGAAGAGCTTCAACGAAAAAGTCGCCGCGGCTGATATCGATCTTGCGAAAACCTACACGAACGAGTTCGTCGGCAAGGTCTCCAACGTCCCCGCCAACTGACAGGAGGAGGTCATGGCATTGGCCGTAGTAAAAACCGCCTTCCCGGCGGGCAACTCTGATCAAGCAAAGTCGATGGTTTCCCTGGACGCGGTCACCATGGCCTTCGGTGGCTATGTGGCGGTGCAGGATGTGAATCTGAAGGTCTCCGATGGCGAGTTCCTCGCCATCGTTGGCCCAACCGGCTGCGGCAAGAGCACCATACTCAATGCGGTTGCCGGCCTGCTGAAACCAGCGAGTGGCACCGTATCGATCGACGGTCAGCTGGTGCGCGGGATCCAGAACGACATCGGCTATCTCTTCCAGCAGGATGCATTGCTTCCGTGGAAGACAGCGATCGAGAACGTGGAACTCGGTCCCATGTTCAAGGGTGTCGGCGCTGCCGATCGTCGCGAGCAGTCGATGAGGTGGCTGGCGAAAGTAGGGCTCAAGGGCTTCGAGCATCGCTACCCGCATCAGCTTTCCGGCGGACAGCGCAAGCGCGTGCAGATGGCGCAGGCACTGATTACTGGCCCCAAGGTCATCTTGATGGACGAGCCCTTTTCGGCACTCGACATCCACACCCGCCACCTGATGCAGAACGAGCTGTTGCGCCTTTGGCAGGAGGAACGGCGCGCCGTGGTGATGATCACGCACGACCTGGAAGAGGCAATTGCTCTCGGGGATCGGGTCGTGGTGCTTGCCGCCGGACCGCGCTCGCGCGTGATCGACAGCTTCCCCGTTGATCTCCAACGCCCGCGCGATGTCGCTGAAATCAAGCTCGATCCACGTTTCATGGATCTTTATCGCAACATCTGGTCATCGCTGCGTAGCGAAGTGGAGAAAAGCTATGAACGCCACGACTGAACGCCTCATCCAACTCGCACTGCTGGTGGCAATTGTCGGCGGCTGGCAGCTCGGTGTCGCGGCGGGCATTATCGACGTGTTCTTCTTCCCGGCTCCTCTCGACATCCTCAAGCAGGTGGCGTCCTGGGTAATGGACACCAGCTTCTATAAGCATGTGGCCATCACCTTGACGGAAACTGTGCTCGGCTATCTTGTCGGAACGGCACTCGGCGTGGCAGCAGGCGTCTGGCTCGGCCTCAGTCGTTCGGCAGCGCGAATTCTGGATCCTTTCATCAAGGGTTTGAACGCGATACCGCGCGTCGTGCTTGCGCCGATATTCGTACTCTGGCTCGGCCTCGGTCTCTGGTCCAAGGTGGCGCTCGCCGTCACGCTGGTGTTCTTCGTCACCTTCTTCAACGCCATGCAGGGCGTGCGTGAAGTGAACCCGGTCGTGCTGTCGAACACCCGCATCCTGGGGGCCAAGCGGTCTGACCTGCTTCGCCACGTCTACTTCCCGGCAGCGGCAAGCTGGATTCTGTCTTCATTGCGCACTTCGGTCGGGTTTGCCGTCGTGGGGGCGATTATCGGCGAGTATCTCGGCTCCTCCGCCGGGCTTGGCTATCTGATCGCTCAGGCGGAAGGCAATTTCGATGCGGTCGGCGTCTTCGCAGGGATCTTGATCCTCGCGATATTTGTACTGATTATCGACAGCATCTTGGATGTCGCCGAGAAGCACTTCATCAAGTGGCGGCCGAGCGCTTCCGAACGGCCTGTGTGAGGATCTTCAACGGCAACCGAGAGCTTGTTCACAACCGCTCCCCTCCGAGCCAAGGAGGGAGAGCGCAAGCATTCTGCGCACACGCTGGGTCCGAAACTGGGATCGATGGTGGAACCAAGAAAGGCCCGCCTGCTCGGTTCTGGAACTAATCTCCGTCGTCGGATTGAAAAAGGCTTCTGAGGTGCTCGCCTTCCGCATCGACGGTTTTCGCAAAAGGCTGGAGTTGGGCGGCGCTGTCGCTGCCGACTCCACAAATCACAATTCCGCCAGGGACAAATTCTGGAATCAGTCTCAATAGTTGGCCCGCACCCGTGCCGCGCTCTTGTCGGCGAAGGCGGCGAGTCGAGCCCGCGCCTCGGGCTGAGTGTTCACCACACCGGCGACGACAGCCTCGGCATAAGCGGCATCCAGCGCGGACATATTCTGCATGTGGCTCACAGCGGAGCAAATCGCAAAGTTGGACAGGGGCAGGTTCTGCGCTGCCTTGTGGGCGAGTTCCAGGGCCTTCTCGAAACTTGACCCTTCGACGATGTACTGCGCGAGCCCCAGATCGACCGCTTCTTGCCCTTGATACACCCGGCCCGTCAGCATCATGTCGATCATGCGCGCCTTGCCCACCAGATCGGTGACGCGGATCGTTGCGCCGCCGCCGGTGAAAAGCCCGCGCTGGCCTTCAGGCAGCGCAAAATAGGTTGTCTTGTCCATCACCCGGATATGGGCGGCACTCGCCAATTCCAGCCCACCGCCGACGACGGCACCCTGCAGCGCCGCTATGATCGGCACGCCGCCATATTCCATTTTGTTGAAGGCCTCGTGCCAGCGCAGGCAAATATGCATGAAGTCCGCCGGGCTGCGGTCAGCTTGATGATGTTCGATCAAGTCGAGTCCGGCGCAGAAATGATCCCCCGACCCGGCCAGCACAATCGCGCGCACACCCGCTCGAGGCGCGGTGGAAAAAAAGTCGACCAGTTCCTCGATCGTATCGGCATCCAGCGCATTGCGTTTGGTCGAACGGTTCAGCGTTACGACCCAAACCCCCTCGTCATGAGCCTCCACGGCAAGGTTCTTGTATCGGGTGATGTCGATTTGGATGGCCATGGTACGGTCCTGTTCCCGAGTTGAAGAGGGTTGATTGTTCTATTCAGAATTCGATGTCCAACAGGCTTGCGGCGCCGTCCATGACCCGGGCTCGCTGAAGGTCGGTGTCCCCGAGAATGTGTTGGGCGTAGAACCGTGCCGTGGCGATCTTGGCGGTCATGAAATCAGGATCTTGGCCGTCCTCCAGTTCCGCTTCGGCGACGAGGACCGAGCGTGCCAGTTGCCAGCCCGCTACAAGATTGCCGGCCAGCATCAGATAGGGCACGGCGCCGGCATAAGCGGCGTTCAAATCCGCTGGCTTGACCGCAACCAGATGGGCAACGACGGACTCAAATGCTTGCCGCGCGCAGGACAGCTGCGCGGCGATCTCCTGCGCCACGGGCGAACCTTGCCGTAGCGCAGTTTCTGTCTGAGCTATCATTGCAGCGAGGCGTCTCGCCGTTGATCCACCGTCTCGAAGCGTCTTGCGCCCCAGCAGATCATTGGCCTGGATGGCCGTCGTGCCCTCGTAGATCGGCAAGATTCGTGCGTCACGGTAGTACTGAGCAACGCCGGTTTCTTCGATAAACCCCATGCCACCAAAAATCTGGACCCCAGTTGACGCTGTCTGAAGGCTCATCTCGGTGCAGAAGCCCTTGACCAGTGGCACAAGAAACTCACCTATCGCCAGGGCCTCCGCTCTCAGTTCCGGCGTAGCAGCAAACTGCGCACGGTCCTGCCATCCCGCGGCAGCGGCAGCAAGGGCCCGGCCCCCTTCGGTCGTGGCGCGCATGTGCGCCAGCATGCGGCGGACATCCGGGTGACGGATAATGGGAACTGCCTCGAAAGCGCTGCCATCGACTGGACGGCCCTGCATACGGGTCTTTGCGTAGGATAGAGCCATCTGATAGGCACGCTCTGCTATCGCAACCCCTTGAACGCCCACGGCGAAGCGTGCCGCGTTCATCATCGTGAACATGATCTCCAGCCCGGCGTTTTCGCGGCCGATCAGAAAGCCGGTGGCGCCTTCGAATTCCAGCATGCAGGTCGGGCTCGCCCTGACGCCAAGCTTGTGTTCGATGCTTTGGCAGCGGAGCGAATTTTGCGCGCCGGGTTCGCCACTTTCGCCCACCAGAAGTTTCGGCACGAGAAACAGGCTGATGCCCTTGACGCCGTCGGGCGCGCCAGGCGTTCGAGCAAGGACGAGGTGAATGATATTCTCGGCCAGATCATGCTCGCCATAGGTGATGAAGATCTTTGTTCCGGAGATCTGATAGGTGCCATTCGCCTGGCGCTCGGCTCTTGTCCGTATCAGGGCCAGGTCGCTGCCCGCCTGCGGCTCGGTCAGATTCATCGTGCCGGTCCATTTGCCGGAAACCAGCTTGTGCAGATAGGTCTGTTGGATTTCAGGCGGCCCGAAACGCAGAAGCGCCTCGATCGCGCCATCGGTCAAAAGAGGACATAGCGCAAAACTCATATTGGCCGCGTTGATGATTTCGGTCGCCGCAGCGGCGACAGCGCGGGGCATATCATGCCCGCCGAATTCCGAAGGATGACGCAACCCTTGCCAGCCCATGTCCATGAACTTGGCATAGGCCTCACGGAATCCGGGCGGCGTTTGGACGTGACCTCCGTCCCAGTGCGAGCCGATGCGGTCGCCCGCGGCATTCAGCGGTGCGATTTCCTCGGCACAAAAGCGGCCGAACTCTTCGAGGATCGCTGACGCTATCTCGAGATCACCCATCGCATCGCCCGACCATGGCGCGATGTGGGCAATATTGAACATCAGGTCCTTGACCGGTGCTTGAAATGTCATGCCTGAGGCCCCAGGTCACGGGCTGCCGTCCGCAGAATGAACTTCTGAATCTTGCCTGTCGCGGTTTTTGGCAAAGGGCCGAACACCACCGTTTTCGGCGCTTTGAAATGCGCGATATTGGCGCGACAGAAGGCAATGATTTCCGCTTCGGTCGCGCTCGCGCCCTCGCGCAGTTCGACAAAGGCGCATGGGCTCTCGCCCCATTTCGGATGCGGGCGGGCCACCACGGCCGCAACGCTGATCGCAGGGTGTCGGTATAGAACGGACTCGACCTCCACGGACGAGATGTTTTCCCCGCCTGAGATGATCACATCCTTCAGCCGGTCCCGGATCTGAATATACCCGTCAGGATGGACCACCGCCGCATCACCGGACCAGAACCAGCCAGATTCGAAGGCCGCCGCGGTGGAGGTCGCGTCCTTGTAATATCCCTTCATCACCGTATTGCCGCGAATGGCGATCTCACCTTGTGTCAGCCCATCGCGCGGCACATCCGTGCCGGTGTCGCGGTCGACGACGCGGATGTCCTCGACCATCGGAAAGGCGATGCCCTGCATCGCCTGTTTTTCAGCTCTTGCAGAAACAGACAGGGCTTCCCATTCGTCCTGCCAAAGACATTGGGAAATATGACCGTAGGTTTCGGTCAGTCCGTACACCTGCATCACATCGAGACCCATCTGCGCGGCCTTTTCAAGAACCGCGGGCGGAGGCGGTGCACCTGCGGTCATGACCCTGATCTGGGGATTGAAGGGCTGCGCGGAAGCATCTCGGCTGTCGCACAGCATCTGCAGCACGATGGGGGCAGCTCCCATATGGGTGACGCGGTGCGCCGCCATTGCTTCCAGCAATTTGCCAGGCGAGGCATCGCGGGAAAAAACCATGTTGGCTCCGACGATCGCCATCGACCAGGGATGCGTCCAGCCGTTGCAGTGGAACATGGGCACGACCGACAGGTAGGTCGGGTGCTGCGGCAAGGCCCATGCGGCAATCGTCCCCATCGCCATCAGATAGGCGCCGCGATGGTGATAAATCACGCCCTTCGGCCGCCCCGAAGTGCCCGAAGTATAGTTCAGCGCCAGCGCCTGCCACTCATCCTTGGGCAGCTCCCATACCATGGGAGGATGAGCCGCCAGATCGTCATAGCTGCGTTCGCCGAACCCGGCAGAAGCCTGCGCCTGCGCATCGACGATATCAACCACAGGGAGCGTGTTGCCATTCAATCGAAAGGCTTCACGCAGCAGGGGCGCGAAGGCTGTATCGGCAATCACCAGCGTCGAGTCCGAATGCGCCAGGATATAGGCGACGGTTTCCGGCTCCAGGCGGGTGTTGATCGTGTTCAACACAGCCCCCAGCAAGGGTACGGCATAGTGCAGTTCGAAGAGCTCGGGAATGTTTGGCGACAGCACCGAAACCGTGTCCCCCGGCCCCACGCCCAAAGCCGCCAGCCCCGCCGCGACCGAACGGCAGCGAGCGCCAGTCTGTGCCCATGTGCGCCTTATGTCGCCATAAGTCACCGCAGCGCGCCCGGAGTAGACCAACTCGGCCCTTTTCAGGAATGACAGTGGAGACAGGGCCACATAGTTGGCGTCATCGCGGTGGGGAGCGTCGTAGTGCTGTCTCATGCTCTGATCCTATGACCAACGGTCCCGGCGTTACAGAAAAGGCAACTCTACGAGGTTGGCGGAAACCGGCCCCTGATCGCGTATCACCTGCACTGTTTCGCCTGCGGGCACGGCTGCGTCGATCAGCGCATAGCCGATGTTGGCTTTCAGACGCGGCGACCAGACGCAATTGGTCATCATGCCGATGCGCTGGCCATTGCGGATGATGTCTTGGCGGCGGAAGCCCAGGGGAGCGGGGGCATCGCCTTCAAGCACCAGACCGAGCTGATGGCGTTTCACACCCTCCGCCTTGATCCGACGCAGCGCCTGGATGCCCACGACGTCATCGCCGACATCAAGATCGACGTACTTGCCCAGACGCACCTCGAACGGATTGGTCGCCTCGTCGGTATCACCACCGACCGACACAAGCCCGCTTTCGGTGCGTTCCGCCGTGGCAGGAGCGCCTGGGCCGATGCCCCAGGGCTGGCCCGCCTCCTTGAAGATATTCCAAAGCTGAGTGCCCCGAGTCCCGTCTTTCAGATAGATCTCGAACCCACCTTGCTTGGACCAGCCAGACCGCTGAACGGCCACCGGAATGCCTTCGATTTCGGTTTCCTTGAACCAGAAATACTTCAGCTGTCGAACCCAATCCCCCAATACATGGGCCACGACATCCTCGGCTTTCGGCCCTTGCAGCGCCATGGGGGAGACGTCAGGCTCGCTGACCTCGACGGTCAGTCCACGTTCGGCGGCAATGGCGCTGGCCCAGAACCAGATGTCGCTATCGGCAATCGACAGCCAATAAAGGTCATCCGCCAGCTTCAGCAGGATCGGATCATTGATGATCGTGCCTCTATGGTTGCATAGCGGCACATATTTGCCCTGACCGACTTTGCAGTTGGACAGATCGCGCGGCGACAGTATCTGCGCCAGGCGGCCCGCATCCGGCCCTTTCAGCTGCACCTGGCGCTCCACTCCGACATCCCATTGAGAGACGCCGTTGATCAGCCGCCAGTATTCCGCCTCGGGATCACCATAAGACGTCGGCATGATCATCCGGTTGTAGATGCTGGCCGCTGTCATGCCTTCGGCGACGGCAGAGGCGTAAAACGGTGACGGCCGCAATCGCGCCGTTGGGAAAACTGCAAACATCGGCCCCTCCCTTGTGGTCGACAACCAATGATCCGGCTGGTGGCATTTCGTCAAAGGACGTATTAGGGGGGCATGCCTATACAAAAAGTTATGGCTGTGTTTTGGAGCGCGCTTTGAACCCTTACCTCCCGCCTTTGACATGGCTACGCGCATTCGAGGCTTCGGCCCGTACGCTCAGCTTCACCCATGCCGCCTCCGAATTGCACATCACGCAAGCAGCCGTGTCCAAACATGTGAAATCGTTGGAGCACCATCTGCACCATGTGCTGTTCATCCGCCGCCCGCGCGGCCTGGAACTCACCAAATCTGGCGCCGCCTATCTGCCCAAGGTGCAGGATGCGATGGAACGGCTGGCTATCGGCACGCGTGAGGTGTTTGGCCAGCGCCGGACCAGTTCGCTGACTGTGCGATGCGCCATTTCCTTCGCCGTCAATTGGCTGGCTCAGCGCTTGCCCGAATATCTCGAACGTTATCCAGACAAGAATATCCGCTTGCTTTCAAGCGTCTGGAATGACGCCTTTGACGCGCAGGACTTCGATCTCGACATCCAATATGGCACCGGACACTGGCCTGGGTTCAACAGCCATCGGCTGACGTGGGAAACCATCACGCCCCTTTGCGCACCCGAATTGCCTGGCCGCAATCCTCTGAACAGTCCGCAGGACCTGCGTCATCATCGCCTGTTGCACGTGCTGGGCTATCATGAAGGCTGGGGCATCTGGCTAAAGGCGGCTGGAGCCCAGCAAGTCGATGCCGGTTCAGGGTTGCACCTCGACTCGTCCTTGACGGCGTTTGAGTTGGCGGCGGACTGTGCAGGCGTAGCACTGGGCCGCAGTTCCCTTGCCGGACATGCCCTGGCCTCCGGCCGATTGATAGCGCCGTTTCCTCTCGCGGTGCCTATCGATGAAGCGTTTCATCTGATCCAACCAGCAGGCAGCAGCCGCCATCCAGATGCCCCGTTGTTTGTCGAATGGCTGCTGTCCGCCGTACAGAAGCCGGAAAAGCCAACAAGCACCCAAGCTGAACGTCCATGAGGCAGCGCTCGCGGCTATGACCATCAGCTTCAGCGGCCGCATCAGGTGGTGCCCCCACCAACGGCGAAGGCCATCCGACGCGATGGACTCCGGAACTATACAAAATGCCCAATAACTGGGCACTGACCCCGAAACGGGAAGGATAGAGGTCAATGATCCGGTGATAGTACGATCGCAGGTCAGGCTGAAATCGGAGCGTGGTACGGTAGCGACGAGCGACGTCCCGCGCTAGGATAGCAGGCAGGCCAACGAGTGATGTCTTGTCCTGAATTTTTTCCAACCGAGGGCTCGGCGCTAAATTCTTCAGATTGTGCAGGAGGTGCGCGCGACGTGTTTTTTGAGACCACCTTCCATGACGCAACGGAGCAGGAAGCGTCCTTGCCAGGTTGGCGGCAGGAATACCGACAGGTTTCGACCGGCGGCTATGACGGTCGAACCATGGCTATCCTGCTCCCGGGCGTGGAGATTTTGCGCGAGACCATCAGTGTCGGCACGGAACAAATGTTCTCGGCGCCTGAAGGCAGCATGATCTTCTATTACTACCCTAAACGCGATCGAAGCGAATTGGTCCGCGGCGAAAAAGCGACCGGCGTTTCAGGTTTCGCCTTAAACTGGACCAATCGCATCGGGTTCATGGACGCCGATAGCGACCTGCTGATGCTCGTCCTAAGGCGCGATGCTGTTGCGGACGAGGACCGCAGCAGAATAGCGGAGCTTGTCGAACCGCCTCTAGAGAATGCGGCTTTTCTTGCGGACTGGCTGCTGTCGTTGCTTGGAGGCGCTCGCCAACAATCGCATCCATGCGCCTGGGGAAAATTCGACGGCGTGCTCGCGGACGTCATTACAGATCGTTTCGAGCTGCTTTTCCAGAAAAGCCTCGTTCGCCAAACGCCGCACGTAGCGCAGACAGAACAAATCTATAGAAAGATCCGCGATCGAATTTTCGATGCGCCTGATATGCCCCATTCGGTGAAGTCGCTGTCGCGAGATCTTGGTGTATCGGCCTTCAACCTCAGGGCATCCTGCCAAAGTTTCACGCAGATCCCTCTCGACAAAATCCTGATGATGCTTCGCCTAAACGGCGCCCGCCGCGACTTGCTGCACGCTCGTTGTTCGCCGCGGAAGGTATCTGAAATTGCAATGGATTGGGGCTTCTTTCACTGGAGCCGCTTTGCGCTGCGCTACAAGTCGCTTTTCGGCGAAACGCCCTCTCAAACCCTGAAGGGTTAGCATCCCCAAGGGGCGTCCCGCATCATCACCGCAGTAGCTCCATATCAGCGTTCACAGGCTTTGGACGTCCTTCAGGACGGTTTTGAGCTGTCGCCGAGGGGGGACGAAGGTCACGCCCCCCAACCCACAATCCCCTTGACCTCCATAAAGTCGCGTATTCCCCAGTGGCTGTATTCGCGGCCATTCCCGGACTGTTTATAACCGCCGAACGGTGCATGCGTATCCCACGGCGCATAGTTGACGTAGACTGAGCCGGCTTGCAGTTTGCGCGCGACCGCTCTTGCTCTCTCCAGGTTGCCGCTTTGCACGTAGGCCGCCAGACCGTAGATCGAGTCGTTCGCGATCCGTATCGCGTCCGCCTCGGTCTCGTAGGGAATAATCGACAGGACCGGACCAAAAATTTCCTCGCGGGCAATCGTCATCTCCGGCGTAACGCCACCGAAGATCGTTGGCTTGACGTAGAAGCCAACATCGAGACCCTCAGGTTTGCCTAGTCCGCCTGCAACCAAAGTGGCGCCTTCCTCGATGCCAAGACCAATCATCCGCTGGATCTTGTCGAATTGCTGCTGGCTGATCACCGGCCCCATATCGGTATCTTCACTTGAAGGATCTCCGACGCGGGTGGCGGCGGCGACCCGCTTCGCGATGTCGAGCGCCTCTGCATGGCGATCGGCCGGGACCAAAAGGCGCGTTGGCGCGTCGCAAGATTGGCCCGAATTGCTGAAACACGCCTCGACACCCTTGACGACCGCATTCTCGAGCTCAGCGTCGGCCAGCACGATATTGGCCGATTTTCCGCCCAACTCCTGAGCCACGCGCTTGACAGTTTCAGCGGCAGTTTTGGCGACCATGATGCCCGCGCGGGTGGATCCTGTGAAGGACACCATATCGACGCGAGGATGACCTGCTAGATACTGTCCGACCTCAGGTCCTGTCCCGTTGATGAGGTTGAAGACGCCCTTTGGTATTCCGGCCTTCTCAAGCACTTCCGCGAAGATGATCGCGCTGAGGGGCGCCAACTCGGACGGCTTCAGCACGACTGTACAGCCAGCCGCAAGAGCCGGCGCGACTTTGCAGACGATTTGGTTCAGTGGCCAATTCCACGGCGTGATGAGCGCGCAAACGCCGATAGGCTCCCAGGTGATCATCGAGCTTGCGTGGTGCTCGTCGAAGCTGAATGCTTCAAGAGCCGCGATTGTCGATTCCAAATGAATCTGCCCTGCCCACGCTTGGGCCTCGCGGGCAAATGTCAACGGCGCACCGAGTTCCGTGCTGACGGCCCGCGCGATATCGTCATAGCGATCATTGTAGCATCGTAGGACATTGCGTAGGAGTTCCAGCCTCTCGTCCTTGCCTGTTTGTGAGAAAGCCGGAAAGGCCGCGAAAGCGGCTTGCACGGCCAAATCGGCATCTTCGATAGTGCCGATCGCAATCTGCATGAACGAATGTTCGGTCGCGGGATTGATCACGTCCATTCGGCCAGCCCCGGTCGGCATGACCCATTGTCCGTCGATATAGAATTTCGATGCGTTGTCGGACTGCATGCCTGCTCCAGTAAGATTGTTGTTCGTTCTTGCCAGTGGCTCAACGGCGGATGGCATCTTCATAGCCAGAAAGAACCCCGACAACATTGATGCCGACGTCTTCGACGGCATAGCCGCCTTCCAGAACGAACAGGGTTTTCGTCCCGAGGCCTGCCAAGTGGGCGCCGATAAGCGGAAAATGGTCGTGGGAAAGTCGGAAGCGACTGATCGGATCGCCCTCGAAGGTGTCAACGCCATGGGAGATGACGACTACGTCAGGGCCAAACTGCCGGACGCTGCCAAGCGCGAACTCGAGTGCGCCCTCCCACTGCGCCCAGTCGGTGCCATGCGGAAGCGGTATATTGATGTTGAACCCCTCTCCGCCGCCGGAACCTCGTTCATCCGCGTAGCCGGCAAAAAACGGATAGTCATTGCGGGGATCGGCGTGAAGGCTGACAACCTGAACGTCACCGCGCGCGTAGAATATCTCTTGTGTGCCGTTGCCGTGGTGATAGTCGATGTCCAGAATTGTCACGCGCGAGGCGCCAGCGTCCAGCAGGCGCTGCGCGGCGACGGCAGCATTGTTGACGAAACAATAGCCGCCATTGAAGTCGGTTCCGGCGTGGTGGCCGGGCGGTCGGCAAAGGGCAAAACAAGCCTGTTCGCCCTCAATGATCAAATCTGCCGCGGTCACGGCCGCGTCATGCGAAGCCTTGACGGCTTCCCAGGTGCCTTCGACAAACCCTGTGCTGGCGTCGATGGAATATTGTCCCAGCAGGGCGTCGATAGAATCCGGGGTGACATCCTTGTACCTGCCTCTCGCCGGCCAAGCATAGGGGAGAGCTGTACCCGTCCGTCCAGCGTCCCGCCAAAGCCGCCACGCTGACGCTATAAAGTCGAGATAGGCAGGTGAGTGAATCCGTCTGGCGGTATCCAGGGACTGCGGCCGTGGGTTAAGAACGGGCCCGAGACCCACCTCCTCGATCCGGCTTGTTATGAACGTTGCGCGCGATGTGTTCTCGTAACCCTCGACAACAGCGCCATTGTAAAATTCGAATTGACCTTGGTGTTTCAGCTGTATCGGCGAGAAAATCGTTTTCATAGAGCATTGCCCACGTTGCGGATATCAGGACGGGATGTGAGAAATTTAGACTTCAATTGATCTTCGTTCGCTGGTTCACGACGTAGATGCACATGACAAGCGCCACGGAGATCAGCAGGAAAACGGCCGCTATCGCATTGACCTCAGGAGTAATCGTGCGGCGCACCTGGCCAAGCATATAAGTAGGCAGGGTGTCCTGGCCGGCCGTCTTTACGAATTCGGTGATCACGACGTCATCCAGCGACGTGACAAAGGCCAGGATGAAGCCCGCCAGAATGCCTGGGAAAAGCAAAGGCATCGTGACGAAGCGAAACGCGTTCCACGGCGATGCGTACAGATCACCGGCAGCACGTTCCAGGCTTATGTCCATCGTCTGGAGGCGGGCACGGATCGGGAGATAGGCGAACGGCACGCAGAACGCCGTGTGCGCCAGGACCAGGTATCCGAGACCAGAATAGCCGGTCCAGCCACGAAATGTGGCGGTTACAACCAGCAGCGCGACCGCAGTAACGATCTCAGGCACCATCAGCGGAAAGGAAATCGCACTATAGGCTAATGTCCACCCTCGAAACCTTGGGGTCCGGCTCATGGCCAATGCGGCCAGCGTCGCCAACGTTGTCGACAAGGTGGCCGATATGGCGGCAAGTTTCAGCGACAGAATAGAGGCGCTGATCACTTGCTGATTGTTTGCCGCGCTTTGAAACCATCGAAGCGAAAATCCTCCCCATTTCGCAGGACTGGTCCCGGCATTGAACGCAAAAACGAGCGCGACTGCCAATGGTGCGTAGAGGAAAATGAACGTTGTGATGGCGACAGTGCCGAAGCCACGCTGGTGGGTTACCGGGAACGCTTTAGCCATGTTCGTGTCCGTGGCTGTCGCCATGCCGGATGTAGACGAGAAGCGCCACCATCACGATGGCCATCAGGGCCAGCGAAAGCGCGGAGCCGAAAGGCCAATCGCGACCTTGGCCGAACTGAAATTCGATGTAGTTGCCAATCATAAGATTTCTGCCGCCGCCGAGCAGGATAGGAGTGACATAGGTTCCGATTGCAGGGATGAACACAAGAATGGAGCCGGCGATGATGCCGGGCTTGGCAAGTGGTACGATGATTTCGCGAAGCACATTGAATGGACGAGCGTACAGGTCGGACGCCGCCTCGAGCAGGCTTCGGTCCTGCCTTTCCAGACTTGCGTAGACAGGCAGGATCATGAGAGGCAGGTAGACGTAGACAAGTCCGAGACAAATCGCGAAATTCGTAAACAGCATTTGTATTGGTTCGGAAATAAAACCAGCCTTGATCAGAAGTGTATTGATGATCCCTTCGTTGCGGATCAGATCCTGTATGGCGAACGTGCGGATCAGGAGATTTGTCCAGAACGGAACGGTGACGAGCAAAAGCCATACTTCCCGGTTGAGCGGATTGCGGGTCGCGATGAAATAGGCGGTGGGAAATCCCACGAGCAGGCACAGAACCGTGGTTGCCAGCGACAGGAGAAGCGAGCGCAGCAAAATCTCGAGGTTCGTGCCTGACAGCGTCAGCGTGTCGTCGAAGACATCGCGGTCAAAAAGGACGCGCGTCCAGGCATCGAAAGATAGAGTGTAGTTCACGCCGCCGGTCGGACCGGGGGTCAAGAATGAATAGGTCACAATAACCAGAAGGGGTGCGATCGCACCGAGTATGACGACCAGAACCGCGGGGCTGATCAAAAGCCATCGCGTTCGGCTTGCTGACTTGGACCGGACTGCTTCAAGACTTGCCATCTCTACGCCTCTCAAGCGGGCAGGATCTGGGCTGAGTTCGGTGTGAAATTCACCGAGACCTCGTCGCCGATCGCGATGGGGAGATTTTCCTCCGGCGTATTATACCTGCGGACCGTGACAACCGCCGCGCCTCGGCTCAATTCGACTGTGTACTGCGTTTCGGCACCGCAGAAGCTTACCGCTTTTACAGATCCGGTAAGTTGGCCGGCCGGCTCCTGGGCCAACGGTAGAATTCGCAAATGCTCGGGCCGCACGACGATGTTCACCAGTTGACCGGGCGCAACCCTGTCCCTTGTCGCAATAGCGACGGCGCCGACCCCTCGAACATCGATCACGGCCCCGCGGTCATCCGAGTTGAGCCCCCGCCCCTGCAGGAAATTCGTCTCGCCTACGAAGTTCGCGACGAAGTGATTTGCAGGCTTGATGTAGACTTCGTGCGGGGTTCCGACTTGCATTATTTCACCTGAAGACAGCACGGCGACGCGATCGGACATCGTCAAAGCCTCCTCCTGGTCATGCGTCACGAAAATGAAAGTTATCCCCGTCGCAGCCTGGAGCGACTTGAGCTCCATCTGCATTTCCTTGCGGAGTTTGTAGTCCAGCGCTGAAAGTGACTCGTCGAGAAGCAAGACCTTCGGCTCGGATGCGAGCGCGCGCGCCAGCGCGACCCGCTGCTGTTGCCCGCCCGATATCTGACTTGTTCGCCGATCGGACAGATTCTCCAGTCGCACGAGTTTCAACATCTCATCGACACGGGCAGCGATTTCGTGGCGGGGCCGTTTGAGCATCCGCAGCCCAAAGCCGATGTTCTGCGCAACCGTCATGTGCGGGAAAAGAGCATAGTTCTGGAAGACGGTGTTGATGGGCCGTTGGAACGGAGGGACCGATGCAATGTCCTCGCCACCGAGAAGGATGGTGCCGGCCGTCGGATATTCGAAACCGCCTATCAGGCGCAATAGAGTGGTTTTTCCGCAGCCCGACGGCCCAAGTAATGTGAAAAACTCATTGTTGAAGATGTCCAGCGTCGTGCTTTTGACCGCGGTGACGACGGCGTTTCCCGAACCGTAGGTCTTGGTAACCTGGTTCAAGCGGATGGCTACGCCCGGCGTAGATTCATCTTTCATAGTGTCCCCAAAATGAATCACTCAGGAGTTATGCCGCCGATAGGAAACGCTGTCGTCGAATGCAGCGCAAACATCGCCAGCGGACCGATAGAAGCAGCTACTTCTGGACGTCCTGCCAGATACGGCTGTAGAGCTGCGTGATCTTCGGGTCGCAAAGCGTCAGAAGCTCACCCTTTGATTTCATATCGTCGGGAATGGTCAGCTCCGGCGCACCCTTCATATCGTCCGAGTAGTATTTTTCAGCACCGATGATAGCCGCGCCATATTTGGCAAAGGTCGAATTCAATGCCGCGTTTTCGGGCGCCATAATGAAGTTTTGAAAAAGCTTGGCGTTCTCCAGATTTGGAGCATCCTTCAGAACCACCACATTGTCAGAGCCGTAGGTGAAGCCCTCTTTGGGAAGGCCATAGGCGATGCTGTGATTTTGAGTACGGCGCTTCAACGCGGAACCACTCCAGTCAAGCGAAGCCGAAACATCTCCGGAGGCCATTTTCAGTGTTCCGGAATAGTCGATCGACAGCCAGCTCTTCTTGGCCTCCAGGAGACGGTCGCGGACCTTGGTGAGCAAGGCCTTATCGCTTGTGCACCATGTTCCGCCTTCGAACTTGATCGCGGCGAACATGATATCGTTCATCTCGGGAACGATATTGATCTTTCCCTTCAATTCAGCCGGCGGATCCAGAATCACCTTCCAGGTATTTATGTCGCCTTTGAAGACGGACGTATTGACGCTTACGCCGCTGGTATACCAAAGCCACGGCACGGAATATTTTCGGCCTGGGTCGAAAGCGGGATCCCGCCACCTCTCCTCGAGGTTCTTGGCATTTTCCATCTGGCCCGGGTTTGTCTCGGCAAGCAGCCCTTCTTGAATATAGGTGGGGATGAAGCTCTGCGAGGGAACCACGACGTCGAACCCGGAGGAACCCTGACGCACCTTTGCAAGTGCGGTGTCGTTGGAATCGAAATCCGTCTGCGTCACATGGATGTTGTAGGTCTTTGAGAATTTGTCGATCAATTCGGGGCTGGTGTACTCGCCCCAGTTGTAGATGTTGAGATTGCCTTCAGCCAGGGCGACGGTGGTGCTCAGGCCCAGAATTAACGCGGCGGACGTTGCGGTAAGTTTCATTTGGCTCTCGCTTGGTTTCTGGCTCGATAGTCCGGTATTCCAACGCTTCAGCACCTGAAGGGCATCCGATGGAACTTCAGGCCCCGGCTTCAAAAATGCTCAGGCTGGTTGGTTGTCGTCTAGCCATCCGCTCTGCCTAAAATGAAGGCAGGCGGCCAGATCATGCCGGGCTCCAAAGTCCCTCACGGACCAGGTCGTCCGCGGTGGCTTCAATTCCTTTGCGAAGAGCATCGGTCATCATGTCGATTTGCGAGCGGCTGATTGTCAGCGGCGGCGACATCACGCACATATTGATCAGGGGCCGGACAAGCAATCCATTCTCCTGGCAATGAAAATCGATGCGCTTACCGACGGTCAGGTCGAGATCAAGACGATCCTCCGTCTTGGCATCGGCAACACATTCAATCCCCGCCATCAGTCCGGCCCCGCGCACCTCACCTACGAGAGGTAGTGCCTCGAGCGTCCGCAACTGCTCTTGAAGGTAGGGACCGATCTCACGCGCGTGATCCAGGAGACCATCTTCCAGCAGCTCGATATTGCGGATTGCCACCGCGCAGCCGATGGGATGACTGGAATAGGTCAGACCATGCACGAAGTTCGCTTTTGGATGGTTCGAGCGGCGAAGTTCGCTGAGCAAGCGATCCGACACCATCACGCCACCAAGGGGAAAATACCCTGACGTGACGCCTTTAGCGAAAGTGATCATATCCGGCTGGATTCCGAACACGTCCTGCGATGCGAAGATATGGCCGAGCCGCCCGAAAGCGGTGACGACCTCGTCAGCGATAAACAGAATGTCATTTTCCGTGCAGAGCGCTCGCATGCGCTTGAGATAGTTCGGCGGCGACATCAACACCCCGCCGCTCGCCTGGATCGGTTCGGCGATAAAAGCGGCGATCTGTTGGGCACCCTCGTGCTCGATGAGCGCGCGAAACTCATCGACGAGGAAATCTTCGAACGCCTCCAGCGACAAGTTCGCCGGTCGGTGGAAGGGATTGGGGCAAGTCAGTTTTCTGACGAGATCGCCTGCGCCATCCATCCAGTCGTGATCACGCGGGCGGCCGTTCAGCGACGCGGTCAGGTATGTCGAGCCATGGTAGCTGCCCTGGCGTGAGATCAACAGCTTCTTCTGCGGTAGTCCGCGGACGTTGTTGTAGAACTGTACGAGCCGTATGGCTGTTTCGACGGCGGATGAACCGCCAGTCGTCAAGAAGACATGGTTGAGATCACCCGGCGCGCGCTCCGCGAGCATCTGAGCAAGCTTCTCCGCGGGAGCATTGCTTGTATACCACGGCGTTGAATAGGTCATCGACATTGCCTGGTCGCGCAATGTATCGGCCAGCGCTTGGTTGCGATGTCCGACGTTGATGCACCACATGCCTGCCGGTCCGTCGATCAGTTTTCTTCCGCTCTGATCGGTGACGAAAATATCTTCCGAGGATGTGATGAGTTCGCGAGCTTCCGCACCGATACTGCCGGCCAGAGGGGCGGCCTGGATCAGGTGAAACCGCTCATTGGCGAGGGCGCCGGTTTCATTTAGCGAGAGAGCAGGTTCAACCATAATAATCCTCACGATCTAAAGACTATGCTGTAGGAAGCATGGAACTCCTTTTCGCTCTAGCCACTGGACGGCGGGACAACGCCTAATAAATAGGCATCGGCCTTTTTCCGATTGACAAGTGATCGTCTCGCACAAACCTTGGCTTGGCGATTGTCATTGTACTGACACCACCATCATTGATCCCTGATAGACTGCCATGCCGCCAATGGGCGAAACACGCCCTTCCCAAGCGGTTAAGCTTGTCTAGCCACCTGCCCTCGCCGTAAGTTGCCGGGGCCGACCCCAGGAGCTCTGCTTGAATATTCGACTGGAACAAGCCCAAGCCATCGTCGCAGGCGTTCTTGAATACGCCGCCAGTATGAGGATGAAGCCGATCTACGCGATTGTCCTGGATGCCCGCGGAGAACTGAAAGCCGCCGCGACGATGGACGAGGCAAGCCTGAAGCGCTCTTCAATCGCCAGAGGCAAGGCCGATGGAGCTCTGGCGATGGGAATGGGATCAAGGTCGCTTTTCAAGCGCGCAAAAGAGCAGCCCTTCTTCATTTCAGCAGCGACGCAGGCTGTTGGCGGAAGCCTCGTTCCGGTGCCGGTGGAGTGTTAATCAAGGACGCCGCAGGCAAGGTCCTGGGTTCAGTCGGCGTTTCCGGCTGTACGTCCGACAATGATGAAGCCGCTGCACTGGCCGGCATTGCGAGCGCAGGCCTGGTCGGAGATCCTGGCCAAGATTAGACGAGACCGGCTGTTCGTTGCCGAGGGATACCGGAGCAGGTCCATCGCATCAGAGCAGTTCCGCGAACCCGGACAGCAGTCAGATCGAAGAAGACAGTTTCGCGGCCGGTACCGCCGATCTGCTCAATCGACAAGTCCTCGGCGGTCAGATCGGCAAGCTAATCGTGATCGCTGCCCCGCGAACGCTTGGGGAACTTCGCAAGCATTACCACCAGAAACTTTCCGCCGTGCTTGTAGGCGAGATCCCCAAGGATCTTACGGGGCATTCAGTGCAAGAGATAGCAAAGGTGGTTGCCGCCGCTTAGAGCAATTCCAGGAAAAGTGTGAGCGGTTTTCCGTCACGAATTGCGTCAAAACAAAGAGTTAGAGCGGTTCGCCGTTTCCATGAAACGGTGAAACGCTCTAGTTCTCCGGGGGCCTCCGGCATTTATGCAACCGACATGCATTTGAGAGTGCGCGGGGATGTCTCGCCATACCCGCGCCCAAGCTAAACCAACAGGATGCTGCGGAGCGATCATATTGACGTCGGGACCGTGCAGACGCTCTACCATTCCGCGTGGACCGGGGGGCGGAAGGCCCAGGCTTACGGCGCGACCTTCGGCTGGACGAGCCGTCATCGAAATGGGCTTGCACGGTCGGCGTCCCTTTGGACAACGACCAGCCACTCGAACCCAGCATAGAACATCGTCAGCTCGTCGTCGCCGATCGCTTGAAAACGATGGTGACCCTGGTCCCTTCAGTGGCGCTGGATTTGACTTCGAATTGCGCTTTGGCGTTCTCGGTCAAGGAGCGCGCGATGAGAGCACCGAGCTTGCCGGGCTTCGGCCATGTCTCGCCCTCCGGCAAACCAATTCCATCATCGGCGATAGTGATGCGGCATCCGTCGCCATCGACCACGCTGTGAAGCGTTATCGTGCCGCCTTCTCGTCCTTTGAAGCCGTGTTTGAGCGCATTGGTCAGCAGTTCGTTCACAACCAGCCCGGTCGGCATCGCAACGTTGATCGACACCGGATAGGTATCAACCTTCATGTCCAGGCGGATGCCTTCGACCGCATGCGAAGCCATTACCGCGGATGCTATCTGGCTGAGGTAGATACCGAGATCGACCTCATCTTTCTGCTCGTCGTTCGACAGCGCCTGGTAGAGTATCGCAAGAGCGTCGACGCGCCCGGCCAACCTCTCGAACCGTTTCTGATCGGGCTCCGCTGCGTTGCGGGTCTCCAGCCGGATGAGTGCGGTGATCATCTGGAGATTGTTTTTTACACGATGCTGCAGTTCCCTCAGCAAAGTGTCCTTCTCCCGAACACGCTCCTCGACCGAGGGCGCCTCCTCAGCGTGAAAGGATACGTCCACCAAGGCAACCAGCCGGAAACAATTCTTGCCGTCGTCGTCCACTATCAAATTTGAGTAGGCGTCGACGACTGCTGGTCCGTCGGCGCCGCGCTCCAGGCGGAAAGTACCCACGAAATCAGTTTCATTGACAACGCACTCGGCCAGCGCCTTGTCCTTCTGCTCACGGACTCCGGTCCCCGAAAGCGCTGTCCAGTTTTTCCGTGCCAGACTGGCAGACTTCAGGCCCGAGAGTTTTTCGAATTCAGGATTTGCATAGACGACGCGCTCCGTCTCGATCAGGTCTGAAACGGCGATCGCGATAGGTACTTGGTCGAGAAATTTCTTGAATTGTTCGCTCTCCAGCGCGGTGGCAAGGTCGGGCGTCTCGAGCAGCTGCTCGACCGCCTCTGGCTTCCCTGTATCCGATGTCATTTTACGCCTACGCCGTAAGGAAAGGTCACCAGTATCAGCGATGGGGCTGATAGGCCACCACCGAAGCGGGGGCTTCACCTGCAGAGGTCAATAGGCCGGGACCAGCCTCGTGTCGCGCAGCGGCAAGGCCATTGTGAACCGCAGACCGTCCGGACGATAGTTCAACTCGACCTTGGCTTGGCACTGCACAGCGACGACTTTCTCCAGCAATGTCGTACCGAAGCCCCGCCGTCTTGGTTGCTCGACCTTCGGCCCGCCGTTTTCAAGCCAATCCAGATTGAGGGTTCGTTCGTTGTCCGAATTGTTCACCGACCACCTGACTTCGAGACGGCCGTGAGGGCGCGACAACGCGCCATACTTCGATGAGTTGGACGCAAGTTCATGAAAGGCCATCCCGATCGGGATCGCGATATCGGCGACCAGCGCGACGTCTGGCCCTTCGAGCATCACACGCGACTTGTCGGTGGTATCGTAGTGGCGCAGTTCCGATTCCAGCAGCTTGTGCAACGAAGCCATCTGCCAATAGTCATCGGTCAGCATCGAATGCGTGTCGGCGAGAGAGACGATCCTGGCGGAGAAATCGCGCACGAAATCATCCACGCTGCCACTCGATCTGGCTGTTGCCCCCATCATCGCCCGGACATTTGCCAACGTGTTTTTGACGCGATGATGCAGCTCCCTGATCAGCAGTTTCTGCCGGTCCGCGACCTCTTGCTTCTGTTCAATGTATGACTTGACCTCGAGCTGACGGGCGCGGGCGCGCAGAGCCGAGCGTACCGAATTTGCCAGGCTCGACGCCAGGAACGGCCTCTCGAGAACGATCAGATAGCGATCCAGAAAGGCCAGACGCTTGTCGATCTCCGTTCCCCGCATCGTCAGCAACACGATCGGAAAATCCGACCACGCCGGTTGATGATTGAGCCAGGATGCAAACTGATTTCGATCAGAACTGATCAAGGCTTCTTCGGTAACCAAAAAGCACTGGGCCTGGTCCAACAGCGGAACTGCTTCGTCGAGCGTCGCGCAGATGTGGGACTTGATGCCGTTTTCCGTGAGGATTGCCGAAGCGACCTTCGCGTCGCGCCCGACTGGCGCCAATACGAGCACACTGATGTCTGAGGGCATTATGATGCCTTGTCTTGCAACAGGTTGCCTTGCTTACCCTCGTAGGTTGGCACGCCAGTCAGTATCCCCCGGAACTCCTCCAATGGTTCACCGACGGACAGTCCGGTTGCGCTTATCTTGAATTCGCGAATGGTGTCCTCATGCGGCCCGACGCGTTTCTTGACCACGGAAATAGCCCGTCTCAGACGGCCGCCGCTTTCGAAGAAGCGCAGGAGCATTACGGAATCGCAGAGATAGGTCATGTCGACGGAGGCTGACATCTGCCCGATCAGCCCATGATTGGCCAACAGCAGGATCGTCACAACGCCCTTTTGATTGAGATATGTCAGGATCTCGTGCATCTGCAGCACAAGATGCTGCTCCTCCGACATGGCATTGAGATACCCAGTCAGGCTGTCGATGACGACGATCCTTGCATTCGAGCGCTCCACAGCAGACTGGATGCGCGACGACAATTCACCAGGCGACAATTCTGCCGGATCCACCTGTTCCAGCAGCAAGCTTCCATTGTCGGCGAATGGCCCCAGATCCATGCCGAGGCCAGACGCGCGCGCCAGGAAAATCCGCTTGGTTTCATCAAACAAAAGCACCAGCACATGTTCGCCGCGCTTGAGAGCCGCATGGCAATAGCTGCATGCGATGGTCGACTTGCCGACACCAGAAGGTCCCATCAGGAGAGTGCTGGTGCCGCGGTCCAGCCCGCCACCCACGAGCGTGTCGACAGATCCATTACCGGTTGCCGGCGTTCCATGCTCGGCCATCTCGTGTTCGGAGGCAACCAAGCGCGGAAACACCATCACGCCGCCCGGTCGAATGACGAAGTCGTGGAAGCCGCCGCGAATTTGAACGCCGCGCATTTTGATGATGCGCAGCCGCCGGCGCTCTCCGCCATAAATCGGCGAAAGCTGTTCCATCCGGATGACGCCATGACTGATCGAATGCAGGTTTAGATCGTCATGTTCAGCGGTGAGATCGTCAAGCAGAAGCACCGTCGCATTGTTGAGCAGGAAAAAGCTTTTCAAAGCCAGGACCTGCCGCCGATAGCGTAACGAGCCCTGCGACAAGAGGCGAATTTCCGAAAGGGAATCGAACACCACGCGATCCGGCTTCATGCGCTCGATCTCGGCGAGCGCGGACTGCACGGTCTCACCGAGCTCAAGATCGGACGAATGAACCAGAGTCTGTAACTGCGATGGGTCGAGGCTCAACTCCGGCGGCACCAGCTCGAGGATTTCGATCCCGTCAAGAGAAAATCCATGCCGTTGCGCGACCGAGTGCAGTTCACGCTTGCTCTCGGACAGCGTTATATAGAGGCATTTCTCGCCATCCGCCGCACCTTTGATCAGAAACTGCAGACCAAGTGTGGTCTTACCTGAACCAGGCCTGCCCTCCACAAGATGTGAACGGAATTTTGCGTATCCGCCTCGCAGGACATAGTCGAGGCCTTCCACGCCAGATGATATTGGTGAAGCGTCGTCTTGATCCACGTTGCCCCGCTTGCTTTTCGTGAACACCTCAACGGATGGAATTTTCAATGGTTCCCCTCTTGAAGAAGTGAGGGTGTCACGGCCATTCCAACGACGTCGTGTTGTCGGGGCTGTCGCGAAGCGCCGCCGCAGATTTCCGCCGTCCAGACCGCAGTGATGGCTGAGGGAACCTCGTACTCGCGAGGCCGTTGTGCCTCACCAATGAGGTCCGGCGCTTGAGCGAACCAGTCCCAGATATCGAGCGCCGGCCCTTCGGGTGTTCTCCGCAAGGCAAGAACAGGCTCATTATGGGGATGCTCGTTGCATGCCTCGTTCTCGGCTTCGGAGTGCTCGCCGAGGAGGTCCTGGAAGGCGATACGACCAAATTTGATCTGGCGATCATGTCGACCCTTCGTGGAGCCGATCAGGCCTACCCGATCGGTCCGCCATGGCTTCAGGAAGCGGCCAGAGATGTGACCTCGATCGGCAGCGTGGTGTTTCTTGGCTTCGTGTTGATGGCAGGGGTTGCCTATCTGCTTCTTGTCCACAAGCGGGCTCTGGCCGTTTGGATGGCAGTGGCGGTGGCCGGCGGGGAACTGCTTGGCACGACCCTCAAGCTTAGCTTCAACCGGCCCAGGCCGGAGATTCCTCATGTCACGCGGGTGTTCACTGCAAGCTTCCCGAGTGGCCATGCTATGCTTTCGGCGATCACGTTCCTGACCGTGGGCGCCCTTCTTTCACACGCAAGTCAGGATCTGCGCCTCAAAGTGTATTTCATGACCCTCGCCGTGTTTCTGACGGTGGCCGTTGGCATAAGCCGGGTCTATCTCGCGGTCCACTATCCCACGGATGTCTTGGCCGGCTGGTGCATTGGTTCAGGCTGGGCCATCCTGTGTTGGATATTCGCTTTATGGTTTCAGGAAAGGCCGAAGCGGGGGCCAAAAACTTGAAGGTTGTGGCGCTCATCAACAAAAGTGCCGGCGCCGTAGCGCGCAAGGGCGACATCGAGAGAGCCGTGCGGGATGGGTTCGCCGAACGTGGCGTCGAGGCCGATGTGCGACTGGTGGAAGGGCGAGAGATTGGAGAGCTCTCTCAGCGCTTCGTTGCCGAAAACAAGTCGAGGTCCGGTCATGGATCGATATTGGTGGTGGGCGGTGGCGACGGCACTCTCGGCAGCGCGGCCTCGGCGCTGGCGGGGACGGATGTGGTGCTTGGCGTCCTTCCGCTCGGCACATTGAACCACTTTGCCAAGGATTTGGGTGTGCCGCTCGACCTGACGGCGGCGATCGATACAATCGCGACCGGCAAGCCTGTCACAGTCGATGTCGCCGAGGTCAACGGCCGAGTCTTTCTCAACAACTCATCGATTGGGATTTATCCGTTCTTTGTTGCAAAGCGTTCAACCGAACAGCGCCGCCGCGGGTTCGGCAAGCTTGCCGCCATCGGACCCGCCGTGTTGAGAACGTTGAGATCCGCCTCGTGGCAGGCTGTCCACGTCGCTGCCCAAGGTACCCGCGAGAGACTGCGGACGCCTTGCGTGTTTGTTGGCAACAATTTCTACGACATCGCCGATCTTGGCCACCGCGCCAGCCTCACGTCAAAAGAACTGTGCGTCTATGTCGTCAAGCAGCAGTCCTGGTTTGGACTGGCACTGCTTCCGTTCAAGATCGCGTTCGGCATGATCGACTCCGCCCGAGATCTGGAAATCTATCGGGCTGGTTCACTTCAAATCACATCGCATCGCCACGCCATGCTGGTTTCTCTGGATGGCGAAGCCGTCAGTATGGCCATGCCCCTGAACTTTCGGATTCGACCAGCGGCCTTGCAGGTCCTTGCACCTGCCAAAAAAGACCAAAACCGGTGACCGTACCTGAAAGCGGAGAACTTCAGTGAAAACCCTGGTCCACCTTTCGGATTTGCACTTTGGAAAGACAGAGAGCCGGCTTGTGGACGCGATTGCGATGGAGGTTCTTGCGGTCGACTCTGATTTGCTCGTCGTGTCAGGAGATCTGACGCAGCGCGCCCGGAAAGAGGAATTCCTGCAGGCGCGGGCCTTCCTTGATTCCCTTCCTGGCCCCCGCATCGTGGTGCCGGGCAATCACGACGTGCCGCTCTGGAATGTCTTCGCGCGCGCCATGACGCCTCTGTCGCGTTACAGGCGCTACATCGAGGCGGACACCGACCCGTTCTATGCCGACGGCGAAATCGCTGTGGTCGGGATCAACACGGCACGATCCCTGACAATAAAGGACGGCAGGATCAACATCCGCCAGATCGAGGCGGCGACGGAAAAATTTGCACATATGTCCGATGACGTTACCCGGATAGTGGTCACGCATCATCCTTTCGAAGGGCTGGACCTGGAAAACGACGACGGCATCGTGGGCCGGGCCGATCTGGCAATGGACGCCTTCTCGCGCAGCGGCGTAGACGTCATATTGTCTGGCCACCAGCATCTTCACCGCGCTGGTTCGAGCGCACGGCGCTACCTTATCGACGGCTATGCGGCACTGCTTGTTCAAGCGGGAACGGCGGTTTCGTCGCGGGTACGCCAAGCTGCAAATTCGTTTAACATCATTCGCGTCGAGCACCCGAGGATCTCAATCGAATGTCGGGCATGGCAGTCTTCGCAGTCCGGGTTCGAAACCTCAGCCAGTTATTCCTTTCGGCAAGTTCCAGGCGGGTGGGAACCTGCTTGAATGGCGGTTAGACTCCGGCGTCCCCTCACCCTAAGTGACGTACCCTTTCAGCCGCCGCGCCGGCGCCGAGAAGGTTTGCTAAACATTTCCCATAGCTTTGCGAGGTGTCACTCGATGCCGCTGAACAGGCTTTGAGCCACCTAACGCGAATTCGACTGCTGCTGTATACCGGTCCTCGACGGCCCTTCGGCCATTGATTCAAGAATACCAGCGCCTCCCGCACCGAGTTGATGTCGTGTGTCAAGTCATTGGTTTTAACCTGAACGGGGGCAAGGAAAGCCAGACTGCGCTTGCCACCAGCCATTCGAAGACGGTCGCGGAACTGCTGTAGCGATCGCTCTTGACGCGGGGGAAATCGATTCCCAACTCATCTTTGTCGGTCGCCGCACAAGGGGCCGATGTGTCAGGGAGCGCCACGCTTCTTGGCGTTCCCTCGTACCTATGTTGCTCCAAGGAGGATGTAGTTATGAGAACGAACCTGGACTTTTCTCCCTTCTATCGGTCGAGCATCGGCTTTGACCGGATTTTCAACTTGCTCGAAAACGCCAGTCCGCCTCAAAACGCGGACAACTGGCCGCCCTATGATATCGCCAAGCTCGGCGAAGACACCTACCGCATTGTCCTCGCGGTCGCCGGTTTCGGGGAAGATGAGCTTACGATCACGCAGGAG